>WLWD01002525.1_pt1 | contig 63977 bp, 47 predicted proteins | sample 6712731 | NCBI WGS metagenome assembly WLWD01 (sample SAMN12718690, study PRJNA576275) | sponge metagenome | isolation source: marine sponge | host: Mycale hentscheli | place: New Zealand: South Island, Marlborough, Capsize Point | collected 2014-11-01
TGGACGTACGTATGTCATTTTGTACTTTGACCCTCGCGTTTTTGTGTTAGTTATGTGGTCGACCCCGTCCCAAATTGCACTAAACAGAATCCTCTGGTTTAGCGATCTAACCGTATCACCCTAGAAATTGAATTGTTTACCGTTTTGAATTCTTTTGCGGGTGCAGTTCAAACTTGAAAACTTAAGGGACTTCCATTTCTATTCGAGTTAGTGGCGGTGGTAAGTCAATGCGCTCTTTGTCATGGTTGTAAGCCGTGCGCAACAGTATTTACTTGAAAATACATTGTCCACTAGACTACCGCGAAGGTAAGTCTGTGTAGGTGCATCTCCAGTTGTGTCAAGGCATTGTGTGTTACAACCACTACTTAGCTAAAGAATATCACAAAGAAAACCTTTAAATAACGTGTATTGTTTTGTTGTTGTTTTTTCCCTTCAATTCAAGCAGTTGCAGAGAGTTGTTACTATGGCACTGAAATCCCTTTACCCTGTATGCGAAATTAAAAAACTTGACCTTATTTTCAGTAGCTTCAGTGTTAGAAGTCAAAATCATTCATATAAAAATAGTAGAGTCTTTAGGCTCGCTCGCCATTTGTGCTCAAGCACATCACTAGTTACGTAAGTTAGGTAAAGCGTTCACGGTTCCAGTATTTTTCAATTAACTAGCGCGGAGAATCCTGCTGCACTGCCTTATGCAACTTTGTTTCAACCAAAAAGTTTATAGCTACTCTCTTCTTGAAACAATTGTGAAGTCTTTGTCAAGCTGCGCTTCTTTGCCACTGCTTTCGAAGTTTATTCAGGTAATTCTGTTATTGTTACTGCAATGCATGGGTCCACTTCCGTAGTCTGGGATCAGAGACTTTAGATTCTCTGATGCTAGCTTAGAATGGAAAGGGTTACACTGTGCACTACAGCTAGATGTAATTTCTGTCCTATTTTTCTGTAAAAAGAGTCTGCTCGCTTGCCATGCATTTGCGCTATTCGAGCGCACCACTAGTATTATTACTATCTATATAATAATACATGTGACTGACGATGACATACACATTCATGAATAATTCGTGATCTATAAGAGCTAGATCGCGCAGATGTACAATACTAATGAACTAGAACTGAATTACTGGGTAAACAAAGGGTGCTGGTGGAACTGGTTAGCAACCAAATCTGGTACAGCACTGGATTATAGACGCACAAAAGGCGAGTGAATTATTGGGCACAAAAAGTTCAAACTAATATTTATTTTTTTTAGTTTAACCCCTAAATCTGATAAAACTTGATTATTGCTATGGCTGCCAAAATTACTCTTTACTGTGAGAATTTGTAGTCACAGCCTAAAAAGCCATTTGCCTATAGCCTAACAAGCCAGAGTGTAAGCCTAAAAAGCATAGTACAAGCCTAAAATGCCACTATCCCAACCTAGAAGTCATAGTCTAAGCCTAAACAGCCATAGACCTCATGCAAAGCCATAGCCAACTTAAACGTCCTAATCTCAGCCTAAAAGCCATAGTCGCAGCCAAAAAAAGCCTTAGTTACAGCCTAATATACCAAATTCCTAGCCTAAATCCTATAGTTCCAGCCAATCTAAAAAAATCTAGACAGGAAACCATATCTGCATCGTTACAAAGCCCTGCCCATAGCAGGAAATGAATTTTAGGGAAGCTAAATAGCTGTAAAATATGGTGCTATTATGAAGAATGGACTCAATTTTGAGGTACATGGTTATGGGCCATGTTTTTATTTGATATGGGATTACTTTTCATGATATGGCAGAAAAAATAATAATTTCGCCGCAATTACTTACCCATTTAAAGATAAATCCACTTGTGTGTGAAGGACCATCACAAAAATACTATGCTATTTTGCAATAACATGGAATGTAACATCTCAAAGAAATCAAAATTATATTGTCTATTTCAGGGTGATAATGCATGTGCAATCAAAACCAGCCTCAAGTTACATTATGCGATAGTGTACAGTGCATATTGCTATTTCAACAGGCAGGAAAGCCTAAAGCATGGCAACAATGGAAACATTAGAGGCTGGTTAGACAGTTTAGTAGTGTTCTGGTCCATAGAGTGCAACCGAATCATCACATTTTTATCTCATAAATGCAACCAGTTTTGCTCTAACCTGGCTCATTGAATATTGCAAATGGTGAATATATTGTAAAAGAGAAAGTGCAATCTTTTGACAATCAATTTTTAAGGACTTTTTAACTTTCGTTGTCGGGGTTGTAAATCCTAGTTTCAAAATAGCTATTGAAGGACCAGCTCCGTGATCATTCACTGAACAGTAGAAAAAAGATTAGAAATGTTTAAATCACTACAGTACAATATGCTACAACAGAGATAAATCAGTGAAGTAACATAGCCAAGGTGAATGAAAAAGTTTATGCATTATAGAGGTTTGCTTTGACAATTCGACGAAGATGACATTGACAATACCCATTCACACAATGGGTATTGTGGGTATGTCTGGTGACCTAGACATCTGTTTTTATTACAATTTTGGCTTAGGAATAATTTGATATGGAGCAGCACTGGAATCTCAAAAATAAAGCAAGTAATTTTGGAAGACTAAAATTTGAAATGTTTAGGATTTTTTTTTTTTTTTTTTTACTGAAATTCTAGTCTGGATACCTAAGTAGATAGTACTACAATAAAACTTCTATTAATGAGAGCGAACACAAGAGGTACTAATTAGTAATGTAAGCAGTCACACGTGCAATGAGCACAGAACAACGATGATGATAATGTATATATATTATTTTAAAACAGTTAATGTTACGCAATAGAGGAAGACCATACAGACGATTTTCTATATTTTAATATTATTCATGATGAAGAATGTACCAAATAACAATACTTGGAGATTAGTACTGTATCTTATGCAATTGTACTTTTGATCGTGTCAGGCACATTTGGATTTTGCAATAAAAATTAAAATGTATTAGAATATCAGAATAAAAAAGCAAATAAAATAATCTGAAAGTTGCTTATGACATTTAATACACTTTTAGTAAACTTGTTGGCGAGTGAGTATAGAAAGGCTATTCTTGCTTGGGTATGTACAAATTTGAGCTATTGAATATAATGTGCATGTGGCATACTAGCATATTTTAATGAAATGGACAACCAATCAATGAATATTTTGTTTCACAAAAATGCAGAATAACTTTGACACAGACCTAAACACTTAAGTTTTTAATGCATAGCTAGCTACATGAGACTGACTATGAATTAACATGTCATTAAGAACTATACACTTTAACTTCAGCATGTTGCGAAAAAGTACATAATGGGATGCTGTAAGCTGTACCTGGCTCTTTACTTGTATGGAATGTTGATATTGAGAGTGTAAACAAAACTATACATGGGTTTAATGTTGTCTTTGGAAAAATAGCTAGGTGAGCTTGTTACTATTTTGTATTTATGTATAGTTTAGTTGAGACTGTAAATAATGAAATACTATGGTCGACAATAGAGCTTTAGTAATGGTAATCAAAATCAAAACACTTACTCGGGAGAGTACTTATAACCCGTTCCTAATTAAATATAATTAAATTTGAGAAATTAATGTGGAACGAATAACAAATATATATATTATTTATTTATTCGAATAAAGTGCTAAAGCATAAAAATATATTAAAATAAGGGCCGATATTATACTGAAAGTACAGAAAGGAAATCAAAACTCATTTTAATGTTTCAAAATTGCTGCTATTCTAAAAGTGGTTAACTAAAATGAATATATTCTTGCCAGAATAAATTATGCTTTAACATTTTCTTTCATCGTTTAATATTTTTTTCTTATAGGCACTGAGAGCAATCCCAATTTAGCTACTCTTCATTGCAAAAATGGAATGCTTGAAGTTCCGAAAGAAACTGGAGGTAGGTCCAAATATCAGGTCTCAATTATTGTCATATTTTAATTTGGTAAACAATCATGACACTTATCAGCATTTTTGTTACAAGTTTCTACAGCATTTGTAATTTTTAATTGTCAGTGTATTTTGATTATGCACCTCTAAGTGTTATATCAAGGTAATTTATTTTTTATAATTTTTTCAGACTCTTATATATCTATTATATGCATAATTATCAAGTTCTGACCCTTCACACAAACTAGATAGAAACTTCTTTCCTGGCGACGACCAAGATTTTCATTTTTTCCCTTTGCTTTTTTCCAGACCTCTTTAGGTGAGAAAGTTTTTATACTCGTATAAAGACATTATTATAAAAAAAAAGCATTGGGTATTTAGGGTTTCCCAAAAAGTACAGACACTACAAAGCTTTCTACAGTATGAAAGCAAGCTGAATCACTGCTTTATTAAATACACGAGAATCCATTTGTTTAACATTAGTTGTGTAATAGCTACTAAGGTATCATTGAAAGAAATAGTAATTTGGGATTCATCATCGCTTGAGGCAAATGACTTTCTTGTTAGGCTTTCTCTAACATCATCAGAATTTTGCAAATGCAGTTGTGTCTTACAAATATTATTTGAACTTGTGGTGGTAGCAAGTTATCTTGGAATGCACTGTTTGTCATAGTTATGTAAACACCATTATGCTTTTTTATGTGAAAATCCATTGTCTAATAATCATGTCACACATATAATACAATGGAAGTCTTTTGCTGATACATCCACGAACTAGCGTGTGTGTGGGGTGGATGGGTGAGAATAGCGTGTGTTGTAGTTGACTGATTGGCTAAAATAGCACAAAATTCTGATGACAAATATATAATAATTTATTTAATTTATTGAAGAAAACATTTACCATTTGTTAAATTTATGTGGCTTGCTCGAGCTGTGACTTCAAAATCACTATAAGCTGATGTTGCTATATGTAAATAGTTAAAAGAACTTGGCCAGTTTTGGTAGCTGAGAACTTCGTTATCTATAGACACGTGTGTGGGTGTGTATATAGCACTTAGAATCAATTGAAATGACTTTAACTTTAGGCTTTGATTACTGTAAGGACTAGACTGTACTTAATTTAATTATAGGTGGTATTTTGTATGATTTATTAATATATTCATATTCATAGGAGGAAATAATAACTCTTCGATTGAACCATTAGAAAAAATTGAATTTAGTATGAGTGAAAATTCAAAAACTCTATCATGGTATGAATATGGATTTGCATTATATTGTCATGAAAATAATTGGACCGATATACGACAATTGTCCGTCTCTGTCTCAGTTTACACATCTGGAGACTTCATTTTTCCTGAGAAGTATAAATTGGTTAGTAGTGTTTATCAGATCACGTGTGATAAACCATTTTCTGCTAGTATAGAAATTCAGCATTGTGTTAATTCTTCAGATCAGCTGACATTTGCTGTGTCATCAGATGATAGGCCCCCCTTTCACTTCAGTGTTGTGGATGGAGGTGATTTTGTCAATAATACTGGTCTTTTAAAAGTGAGCAAGTTTTCTCGTTTTTCTGTTGTATGGAAGTGGTTATTTCCTCCGGCAAGTATTATATATAACATTTACTTAAGCCATAGCAGACGACCAAAGATCATGGACAATGCGAAAATGTGGAATTTGTCTTTTTATGCTTTCAAAAAATTAAGAACTTTAGAACAATGCGTTGATAATTATATTGCTACACAGAACTTAGTTCGATGTTCAGTTGAACTTGAAGAAAGTGCAGAAGAGTTGACTTTTCAGTACAGTAATAGTGAACATTCTTTGGAATTTCATGAATATACTGAACTAACCATTACCAGAAATGAAATTGACACATTTGGAGAAGATTCTGGACGCCCACCAGAATGTAAAATGATAATGAAAAATAAAAACCTAAGCATTTCATCATTTTCAGTTTCATTTAATATCACTGGAGCGAAGCCTCCAATTAACACTATTAAGTTCCACTGGCCAATATGTGGTAAGTCTAGTAAATTTATTATGACTAACAAATTTATGTTACATGGTTTATAAATATTACTATTCACAACTTTTTCAAAGACAATGTATAGAATAAGGACAAAAACTATTGATAACAAGCTATTATGATGGTATAACATATCCAGTTAAGTTGTTGGTTAAACACTAAATATGGATAATATACCTATATTTACTCGTTATCGTGTAACATGAGGAAACCGTATGATAATAATTTGGATGATGTTACTGGCTATATAACACAATTCTATTTGGCAAGAAAAACAACAAGGAATAAAACTTTTCTTCACCATTATTTAGAATGAGTAGCCTACACCTTCATAGCTGAGAGCACTTGCCTTTAAACCATCTGGACAAATCAGAAATTTTGAAGGCATTATTAATCATTGTTAACATATCAGCTTTTTTTTTCATGATTATTTGTTCATCCTTTATTTTTTGTCCATTTCTCTTTCATTATTTGGTCCTTTTATTTTTTTCTCCATTTATTCCTTTCCCTTTATTTTTTTTTCCCCCTATATTTTTTTCTTTTTCTTAAATTTTTTTTACTTTCTCTCTTGTCTATTTCACTTTTTTTGTTTGCTAATCCCACCCCTTACCCTGTCCATTTATAAAACTTTTTAGTGAGAACACTGGTATACTTCCAATTTGTTGGCTCAAGGGTAAGTTATACCTATGTACAGTTACTACAGCAATGAAAATATGGATTTTCTTCTATGAGCTAAGAACTTTAAATAGCATTACTGTCAAATTGTCGTAACTTTCGTTAATATTAAAATCCAGTATTGTAATAGTAGGTTTTTTGTAATATTGCTGTATCTATAGTTTGTCAATGCCGCTCAGATTTAGTAATAACAAAAATACGACTAACAATGTGGGGCTACTCTTGATTATAACAAGCTTGTGTCCTATAATTTCAAAAAAATTCCTATAATCCAAGTAGAGTGTGTGCCTGAATAGCATAGTTTATTGTTAAAGAACATTTCGGTCCCTGGACCTTCTCCAGCTAATGTAAAGAGTTTACACAATGATCTGATTATAAGTAGGATGACAGTCATTCCCAAGATGAAAGTTGGGGGTAATTGGCCGAATGTGCAATGGTAAATAGATAAAGTATGGTTGTGAATGGTGATAGTAATTGGCCTGGACTGTTCTTTGAAGACTTTCAAGTAATTGATTAAGTAAAGAGTAAAAATGAAATAAATTTAAGTAAAATGTAAAAGAAGTAAGAAAATATAGATTAAAAGGATTAAAATATAATGAATAAATAAAATACTTCTCTTCCAATAGTTGGACTCTTGTTTGAGTACTTCTGTTCCATCCCAATTCACTTTGTGTCCTGTATCCCAGGCATGAACTGCTATGCCATTCCTTTGGTCACCAGTCTTCACAGCACACTTGTGTTCGCCGACTCTCTTCTCGAGTGACCTCCCAGTCTCACCAATGTATACTGTTTCACAGTCCATGCAAGGGATCCGGTATACCACTTCCTTCCTCTTCATGTCTGATATAGGGGGTCTAACACGTGTAAGTAGTTGACGGAGGGTGTGATCAGACTTGAATACTGCTTTCACATCTACATTCCTGCATGTTCTTTGAATGGTCTCAGAGAGTCCCTTGATATATGGAAGGTATAACATCTTTGTCTTCTCTGTCTTCTCTGTGGTATTCGATGTTGGCTGTGGATTTCTTCTTAAGTTTTGACTTATGATCTTGTCTGGATAGCTATTTCCCTTGAATGTCTCTCTTAGGTAACTTAGTTCCTCCTTTATTGTAGTGTCATCACATACCATCTCTGCTCGCTTACTGAGACATTTCACTGTTCCTGACTTCACATATGGATGGTAGTGTTAGGTGTAATGCGTGTACAAGTCAGTGTGTGTACTTTTGCGATGGACTTTGGTGATAAATTCCTTTCTAACCAATATACCCAGAAAGCCAACCTTGTCGTCTTCTTCCACTTCTTTAGTAAATTGAATATTTTCATGCTGACTGTTGAGATGGTTTTAAAATTTATTTAGGTTGCCTTCACCATGGGCCCAGGTAACAAAGGTGTCATCTACATACCTAATCCACAGATTGGGTACTATTCTGCTGGTGGCTAGAGCTTGTTTCTCAAATTGTTCCATGTATACGTTGGCAACCACTGGGGAAAGCGGTGATCCCATAGCTGCACCGGCACCTCAGTTCTCAAAACCTCCACACATATTATGGACTATCCATAATCCACAAACAAGGTACCCCACTCAGACCAAAATCCTCAAAGGTTCTCCCACACACCATTTGGCCAAAGAACTAACCAGAATTCTATCACCACTATCCGGGATAACTGAGTCCCATGTAAAGAACTCCGCTGAGTTTGTAGAGAGAATCAAGAAAGAACCAGTAGAGAAAGGAGATATGATGGTTAGCTTTGATGTCATCACTCTTTTTACTAAAGTTCTACTGTATGAAGCCCTTCAATGCATAATGTGCATTCTTAAAGACGACCACATGCTGGATGATCGAACAGCTTTATCTATTCCAGACATATGCCAACTCATAGATCTTTGTCTAAGATCAACTTACTTTGTATTTTGAAGACCAATTTTTTGAACAGATAAAGATGTGTCTTGAGTCCTTCACTTTGCTCAGTGATTCTTTCAGTTGTTTCTCAATTTTCATTGTTGTGTCTCTTGTGAGTCTTCTGTAAGCGGGGTATTCTGTAGGCGGGGTCACTTAGCATCTCCAGCATCTTTCCCTTGTAGTCTGATTTGTCCATAACCACGGTCGCATTTCCTTTGCCTGCTGATAAAATGACAATGTTGTCATCTTTACGAAGTTCCACAATGGCATGTCTTTGTTGTTTGTTGAGATTCTGATCAGGTGGTTTGGCTCTGTATAATGTTATGCTGACTTCTTTTCTCAATTGATCTGCTTCAGAATTTGATAATTGTTTACAAGTGCTTTCAGTGGCAGCAGTAATCTTGTTGTGTGGAATTTTTCTAGGTGTAGTGGCAAATTTGAGACCAAGGGCAAGTGCTTCTTGTTTACTTGCTGAGAGATGCCGACTAATTAGGTTCTTTACTACTTTGATTAGGTCTGTCTTCGTTGTTTGATGAACATTATTTAATTTCTCAATTTTTTTTTTAAATTCTCATTCAGGTTGATACTCATAGCAATGAACCTCTACGATATAGAGTGTGAGCACCTTTTTACCTAAATTTGCTCAAATTCACTTCACTCTTTAGAATGGTATGATGTCAATATTTTACATCATTGTACCCTATTTTTCTTCTATTTTTTTAGTCTAATAGAAGTACAAGCTTTCATGAATTTGAATGATTGTGTAATTTGTTACCATAATTTGAAGAGTCATACATTAGTTACTGTTAAATCAGCAGGCATTTTATTCATATTTTTTATTGATCTTTTTAGATATAGATGGACCTAATTCCACTGAAATTAATGCATCAGTATCTGAACTATCTGATAAAGATTTACAGGATGTTGTTGATAAAGTGTATAGAGCTAGAGATAAGTGGTATGAAATTGGATTAGGTTTGCGCATACATGTAGACGAGCTTGAAGCAATTAAGAAAGTTAATGCAGAAGTCGATACATGTTTAAGAAAGATGCTAACTTATTGGTTACGTCAACCTGATTTAAACAGAAGCTGGAGCACTTTGGCACAATCTTTGAAAGGACACCTTGTTGCTCGTCCTGATATAGCCGGACAATTAACATCATAACATCATAGTTGTATTTTTTATTTAAAATAGTTTTGATGAGCATATCTTTTAATTAAATGAAGTCATTTTAAACCTATTTTTAATTATAGTAATTAAAAATGTTCATCGTATTCCAATGATTAGTACTCATTATTTAATAAATAACAAAATTGAGTTACGAGTTTGGAGAATTTTTGTAATCAGTAAGATTTATCCGGCTGCTGGACAGAAATCATCTTCAAAAATGTTTTATAGTAATAATAATTATAATAACTAGTGGTGTGCTTGAGCACAAATGGCGAGCGAGCCTGATAGTTAAGTAACATAAAACTATGTATTATTACTATGTTTTAGCTTAGTTCATGCAAACACTATAATAGCAGTTATGACCTTTTATTTCAGCAAACAAATACAAATTCACTCTCTTACCTGATTTGTTAACTTTTATTAAACATCTGCCATTCTGATAATCTCAATTACCAGTAACTCTTGAACAAACTCTCAGCTACAATAAACAAAAAATCAGTGTTATTATTTGTAATTTTTTAAGCCAACAAATATGGAATTACTACTTACCTCAATTTCCTGAGTATTGATAACTTCTGTAGTATCAAATTGAAGTTACTTTGACTATCTGAATTACTGTGAATTCTTGACAAGCTCTCAGCAACAAAAACAAAAGAATATTCCATATTTGTTAGCTAAATATGCAAAAATAACTCTGACCTTTCTTTTGTAGCTAAAAGCTTGTCAAAAGTGACTGGTAAATTCAAATAGTCAGAATGGCTTAAATTTGATACTACGGAAGATACTACTGCTCAAGAAAATGAGGTAAGAAAGTAATTTTGTATTTGTGTGCTAAAATTGATGGTCTTTTGTTTTTGTAGCTGAGAGCTTGTTGTCAAGAATTCGAGGTAATTCAGATAGTCAAAGTAACTTAAATTTGATACTACAAAAGTAATCGACACTCAGGAAATTGAGGTAAGTAGTAATTCTATATTTGTTGGCTTAAAAAATTACAGGCAAACAGTTACTGCAACTGGTTCCTATGGCATTGAAAACCCTTTACCAGGCGTAATTTAAAAACTTCGCCGTTTCTTGGGGGGGTGCTATACTAAGTGCCGCTCATTTATTGTCAATAGCAACTGGCAGTCAGAATGACTAATGCTAAGGAAACGAGCACTACTTGGGGGAAGCAAGGGATTTGTTAGCTAGTTCGAGTATAACTATAGGCAGCAGTAGTTGCATGGTTTTTTTCTCCCCAAGTATTCTGAGTTTGCTGGCTCACTTCATAGTACTAGCAGGAGCATGTACAAAGCTAAAGTTCTTGCAAATAGTTTGGTTTGACACAGATTCTTATGCTGTTAAAGATAGTCTCTAGTCAAATGAATTAGAATTGATTCCTACTATATCATGCAGCATATTGTAGTTTCTTCTACCAGTCCTCATAGCTACCAGATCGATATTTAGAAATGTTAATAACAGTATTTTACTATAGTTATTGTTATTATTATTATTGTTTTGTAGGCTCTGCAATGGGGCAGATTATGAAGGTATAGCTAGTAAAGGCTGGATGGTGTGCAGGACTCCATCCAAGCTATTTAAGTTAGGGCCAACAAAATTCTAAAAATTCAACGCATAGTATATCATAAAGTATAGTAAATACTCATTTTTTTCTCAGGTTAAATGTTTACTAAGAACAAAACATCTTTTTTCTTTATTTTTTCCCCTTCGATAACAGTTCAACTACCTTTTTCAGTGGCAGTGCAGGAGGGAATGCTGTAGTCAATGCTGTAGCGATTGTTGGTGATGTTGTTGCTGTTGTTGTTGTTAATATTATTATTATTATTATTATTAACTATTATTATTATTACTACTATTATTATTATAAATTACTTTCTCCACTCCTACAGTTGAGATTTTTACTCTCTTTATCTTCACTGACGTCCTGGATTCAAGGATTTCCTGTCAGGACTATATACCATCTCCATCTCACCTGACGCTTACACTAATAATAATGCATACAATATTGAATTTACGATTTCAAGCATTCGGATTTTTAACGAAACATTTATAATATTTATTGTCAAGTTCTGACTCTTCATATGAACTAGATTGAAGCTTTCTCACTTAAAGGGGTCTAGAGAGAAGCAAAGGCTAAATGTGAAAAAAATCTTAGTTGTCGCAAGGGAATTGAACCCAGGACCCCTGGCTTTAGCCACCAGTGCTCTAGCCACAACCCACGACTTCCAAAACCTTCACAATTTTACCTTTATACTGTTGAGAGTATAATATTTGTATTTTGGCTTTTCCATTGGCCCCATTGATCTATTCTATAGTAACCTGATTATTATGTTTAATATTTGAATTGTTATACATTTTTAGATGAACCATGTCCTTCTGAAATTAAAGCATCAGGAGTTGAACTATCTGATCGAGACTTATTTGATGTCACTGAATATCTTTTTGAAGCTAGGGATAAGTGGAACGAAATAGGATCAGGTTTGGGCACACCTAAATGTGAATGTACATACAGGTGACAGGTGAAGGTCCACAAAGGGGGAGTGGGGCTGGGCAATTATATCCCCTACCTGCATGCTTGAAGTGTGGGGGTGAGGGGGTTGCTCCCACAATCATAACGGTCAATATTATTTGCTCTTTGACTATGCACACTTGATCGGCTATGAGTCAGCATTATTTCATTCTTCTTCACATTCATGAATAATTACTGATGAACTGCAAACCTGTGGACAAGCTACTAGCAACAATTGAGACAGATAATAGAAAAGTTGCTGATTGCTTGAGAGAGATGCTGACTTATTTGTTGCGGCAACCTGACTTAAACAGAAACTACAGCTCTTTGGCAAAATCTCTGAGTGGAAAACAAGTTGATCGTTCAGATTTGGCCATAAAATTACCAGCATGATTACATTATTATCATGTACTTAGTGTAACATACTGTGTATGTTGTATCAGTTAGATTAGTTCTTGTATATATTGATAGTGGTTGTAGGTCATCTGAGGTTATTTTTTGCTTTTTGTTGTTGTATTTTATTCAGACATAGCTAGCTAATTGATGTTGTTGTTGTTTTTGTATATTTTTTTCCTATTTCAGTATCCATGCTGCCACATTATTGTGCTTCCATGAGTCATTCATTGACAATCTTCAAGTTTGTTTTCATAGCTATGATTAGCTAAACCTGCCTCTGCAATAGGTAGCTATTGGTAAGAGAATAAAACTAAACAATGAAATAGTGTTTAGCTCACTTGATTTATATAGCAAGTGGCTCTTGGGTGTAAAGGGTCTTGAGACACCAGCTTAATTTCTATGACACCAATCATTTTTTCTTGTGTAATGTTTAGCCTTATTCAATATACACTGAAATAATTATATGGAAAAGGATAAACTTTGATTTGGCATTCAGTGATGCTAAGGCAAAATGAAAAATCATAGCCACAGATTTAGAGACGAATTTAATGCAAGCAATTTGACAAGGAAGGAGTCTGCTATGTGCTTCTCTGGCTCAAACATAGCAATCAATCCAAACCTTGTTATTTGACCAATGCAAAACTGATCAAAAAAATCAAGCAAATTAAATAAAAGAATGTGGGCTAAATTTATAAGACAAATAGATGATTTCAGTTCAATTAGATCTCCCATTTAAATAAGCACTTGCACTTAATCTTATTATCGATGTGTATTGAAAATAATATTGCATTAATGACTGCATTGATTTTGTAGATAGTTGGTTGCAAGGAGATAGGACGCCAATTGTAATCTTGTTAGAATAGTTACTCTCAAGTCCATCTCAACGAAATGATGAGGGGTGACATGGTTACCACACTCTGATTAGTAGGAATATCAGTGCAACAAGTCCATCTGAATGAAATGAAGAGGGGGGACATGGTTACCACACTCTAATTAGTAGGAATAACATGTGCAACAAGTCCATCTGAATGAAATGATGAGGGGGGACATGGTTACCACACTCTAATTAGTAGAATATCATGTGCAACAAGTCCATCTGAATAAAATGATGAGGGGGGACATGGTTACCACATTCTAATGAGTAGGAATATCAGTGCAATAAGTCCATATGAATGAAATGAAGAGTGGGGACATGGTTACCTCAATCTAATTAGTAGGAATAACATGTGCAACAAGTCTATATGAATGAAATGATGAGGGGGGACATGGTTACCACATTCTAATGAGTAGGAATATCAGTGCAATAAGTCCATATGAATGAAATGATGAGGGGGGACATGGTTACCACACTCTAATTAGTAGGAATGTCATGTGGAACATGTCCATCTGAATGAAATGAAGAAGTGGGGACGGTGAAGAAGGACACTAGTAAGCTTGTATGAATGCATCAATTGATACAGTAGCTAAGTAGCTACACCTACCTATGCCCCATTATACAATCTTTACCTGGTCATTAGCTATTTCATTACTCCATCACCTCATGCAATATCTCATAAATTAGTAAAATTTATTAAGTTCAAATGTTCATCGTTTCAATTCTATCATTCATGTCTACTAAAAGTTTGCTACTATTTTCAATAATACAGTATAAAAAAAAGTGTGATAACTAAAATATAAAACAAGTGCATAATGCATTCAAGTTATACAATTCACTGCAAGTTCAGACTTCTACTTGATATATATATCTGCAAATGAAACGGTGTATTTCATCCACCTCATCTCAATATTATCAGTGGTACTATAGTTTAGGTTTTTACAAAAATACGGAGGATTATTGAACAAGCAACAGGTACTGAGATGACCACACCCATGGCCATCCCATAGTAGGTCAAAATCGTCTTTTGGACGCACACATTTGTTACTCGTTTTATTGTAGACATGTTCACGTTTCGAATCACAGAAGTAGTCGTTACCAACATAAGATGGAGTCAGGTGAGGCCATTGAATGTAGCTACTACAAGGACAGTTGTAGTTGGTGTAATGGGTGTCGATCTCATTATCAGAGCGTGCAGCCACAAATGACCAGATGTGTCTTCTATTGCCAGGTGGTCCATGTGTTTAAATACTCTTAACTTTGACAAGTTCTTGGTAGTATTCTGTAGTATTCTTCTCAAACAATGTTCAACATGATTTACTTTGCAATGATAGTAGTAGTCATTGAAATGGCTCAGGCTAATCCATCAAAGCTTCCAACTAAAATAAGTCCTTCATCACTGGAACACGATGAATCCACGCCTGCTACTACTTGTCCTGCCAATGATATGATTGACCAAGAAATTAAGAAGACTAAAGACTACTTCAACAAGAATCATCGGTTTCGACCTTGTAGGTGTGGCAGCTCAGACTGGACTAGAGTGGCTCTATATAACTACTCCATAGATGAATGTCCAGAAGGAACAAGACGAGACTACATAACTGATCCAAACACTCAACAAGTCATTACTAGATGTTGGAGTAGCCATCATGTTTTTACTGTGCCTATACCAGTGAAGGGTGTTAGTTACTCCACAGTATGTGGGAGGATACTAGGACATGCATATAGATGGGGAGTTGCATTTTATCCCTTTATTCGTTATCATTCATCTATTGAGTCTAACTATATAAGTGGTGTGTCTCTATAGAGCATAAGGACCATACCTAACATGGTTAAAATTAGCTAAATGGTTCCAATCAATTCAGTTTCACTATTAATGCTTCCTAACTACTACAAATCTTGTGTAAAAAAGTCAAGTCATTTAGCTAATAAAATGGAACAAAAATAAATCATTTTCAATGATGAGGATATTCAGATGGTTTTCCTAATGTAAACATGTATAGTATTATATACACACATTTAGTATAAGTAGCTATACCAAATATTAATGTTGTTATTATTCATTAGTTTGATCATAAACTGGAAATGGTTATCTGAAATGTAAATATACATGTACTGCAGCATAGCCACTCTCTCACTCAGTACATGAATCTGTATACATCCCATCAAATCAAGTAATAAACGTCTTAATAAATTATTCAATATCATTATATCTCCATATAGCAGTGATAGCCATGACATAACTAATACTAATTTCACTGACTAAATGAAAGATATATTTGGCATATACCTATTCAGGCATCATTATAACTTGTGCAATGAAAAACGTGAATAACTCAGCCAAAGAAGATCAGAGCTGTATTAGCGACAACTGTGATTAGGTGCCTTTTTTTCTTATGACTGGCTGAACATTTATTACAAGTTTTCAGCGTACTGCAGTGTTATATCGGTGGACGGACTGCGAGACATGATTATGCGATGTAATGAGGTTGATATATGCTCAACAATTCGTGGTTGCTAAATTCTGATGCCACAAAAACAGAATATAGGAGGTAAGAGACACATAGACTATTGATCTAGTCACTTGAGTGAAATATACTCTCAAGTATCTTTTCTATTTAAATCATGACTAGCTATAAAATTTGCAAAAACAGTAATATGCCACTGATCTATACATGAATCTATGCTGAACTATATTTTGTCATTAATATATTATGCATTTATGGTTTCTGTCCACAGCTTTTTATTGCTGCTGCCAGATGTAGTTGTAACCTCTCTTTCTCCATTATCGCAGTCTTCCTGTAAAAGAGTTTGTTGAGATTCTCGGCTGTAAGTTAGTGCATCTTCGACACATATCTCCACAGTCACTCCCTTTCTACAATTGCATCTCTCTGTCTCGTACCTATTTTTTTACCACAAATATTACTCTGTCAAGGACTATACTTTTGTAAGTGAGTCTATGTCAGTAGCTTTTATTGCTTCCATTTATTTCAAAACTAGGACGTATCACAATGTGTGTTAAGCATCATAGTTACAAATGAAATTAAAATTGTTATGGCCCCACATATATAATCAAAAGAATAAACAGTGTAATCTATCCCCTGAGAAACAAAAAGTGCCTCCCCACTCAAAAAAGTAGCCACCAACCATAACACGCCATGTACCGCATAACGCTACCTCAAGACAACTAGATGCAAGTCGTATCATACCTCACAGTGCATCGTTGGATGTAATGATTATGATCAAATTCTGTTTGTGTGTTAAATACTTGGGCTGACTGATCATCATTCAGGGCTATGTCTTGTGGATGATAGAGAGTATTATTCACAACAAGCTACTATCACGGCAGAGCTAATTACTTTTCTCACACATCAACCAGAAATTATAAAAAGTAAGATACTAAAACAATGAACTCATCGTTCAGAGTAAGTATAATAGCTAACTAATTAATTCAATAGCTAATTGTGAGTAATCTCCAAAATCAGAGAGTGATCAACAGACAAGCAGAAAAAACGATTACAACCCCTTGCACATGTGCACTGAGAATTAATTATTATGCATGACCATTTGTGTACTTGAATGCATGTGTTTGCATGTTAATGTGACAGCATAAAAATGAGCTGTTCACATTTATGTATGGATTTGTACCAATATATAATGTCTACACATGCAATCATTATATTCATGTACACAGAGCATGCAACCTAATGGAGTGTTCATTATTAAAGTTGCTGATGCAGCAGATCCAGTTTAGCATACCCAGCTGATAACTGGTAGTTGAAAGTAGCACACACAAACATACAAGTTGCCTTAAGCTCACTATTATCATTAGTACACAATCATTTAAACTATGCTCCAGGCACCACACCCCTTCATCTGTGAAGGCAGATTTTGTACAAGTCTCTACTCACTTGACTGCAGTTTTGTGTATTGTATACGTTAGTTAACGTCTCAATTGCTAAACTTAAAGCAGAAACAAGAAAATTGCAAGATAACATAATAATAAATGAGTGCATTCCATAAGCAGGCAATAGCTAGTCTTCTGAGGATTTGCACCTCTCATATTTAATTAGTGGGCATCTTAATGTTTCTTGTAGCTATGCCGTTAATAATTATTCTTACAATTAATATTTCAAGTTTCTTTACTCTTATAGTAACTTATAAAAAGAAGCCTTTCTTTCATTCTATATGAATAACTAAAACATGTCTGGAATCTCTAAACCAAAATAACCCTGGCTGTAATCATGAGAGTCTAGAATGAATTTTATAGTATAATATTTACATAATCTATGGATAAATTGCTGACGATAGCAGGTGGTGTTGATGTCTGTTTTTTAGGAACTGATCAGTAGATGTCTAATTCCATACAAAATTATCCTCCACTATGTTAGTCATTGAAAATACTAGTCTTCAACTTCCTTATCTTTCACAATGGAACTACAAGATAACGCAATACCATTATTTCATTGCCGTATTTAGTTCATATTTTATCAAGTTTATATAGTTCCTCCTCCTCAAAACTTACTCATGTTTGTGTGTATCTTGGCTGATTAAAGTGTTTCATTTTCTCAGAAGTATGTGAATTTTATTCTGTATTCTTTCTTTTTACTATTGTCAATTTGAGTGCACAGTACCGAATTAAAGGTCACGGAGAGGCAATCAAGATCATCTGCTCAACTCTCGACCACTAAACAAAATAGGTTACAATCCACTTAAAGTGGATTGTCAAACTCACTCATAATCTTACTTATCTATTCTCTAGTTGAGAATAGTAACTCGTCTTCACTTTTCTTGAGCAATTTTGCACAACAGAAAGCAACTAACACACACAACAAATTTATGTTCTTGTTCACATATGAATAGTTACTGCTGTAAATGTGTATGTTTCTGAGTAAATAGAGTGCCACACCCTCAACACTGGACTGCTCACTCTGAAGAGCTTGCTTGGGTAGAAGAGGAAGTTACAGACTGGACTGCAGGACCCTTATCAGACCAGGCTGGTTTGGTAAAGTCCACCTTTTTATACTTACAGTAGAGTCTGATGGTGATGGATACTCACACAGCAAACTCATTAATAATACCTTATGCATAGAGGTGAGAGAATTAAAAATCTAATTGTATTTCTGGACATTTACCAACCAAATATGTTCGTAGGAGAGATGACTGCACACTTTGCCAGCACACTGTAGCTAACTAGCTAGGCAACCCAATATATAATAGAGAACTATGTTGGGTGTATATATAATATATAGGTGCAGCAGTACATTTTACATTGGTTATGTAGAACAGACTAACTTTGAAAATACGTATTTATTTGGGGGTGGCAGGGGGGGGGGGGGGGGGGGGGATAATTGAAAGAGTTGAAACCCAAATAACCTTAAATCAAAAATAGTAATTCTGTCAAGTTGTATCACAGTAAGCTATATTCATGCATAATTGAAAGTTAAACTATTGTTTTTGTTGAGAACATTATATATACAGTACAAAAAGGATGAAAAAAGAAGAAAAGTTAGAAATGGAGGAAATCTTGATTTTCTGTAATCATTCATGTGTTGAAAGCAAATTATACAGGTTGATTGGTAAAATATTTATTGTCTTTTTTTTTTTACCAGTTGTATTAAAAAAAAAAGGAATTAGGATGGAAATAGGATGGAAGGAAGTGGCCGGAAAAAGCCACCATAGAAATGTCTGATTCTGCTCCAGACCCTTGAGTAGTGACCTCCATAGGACATGAAGGACTGAAGTCTTCCATGGATGATGGAAGATGGAAACTCCCTTGACTTGCTTGATCATCCATGTCAATTGATTCCTGTTCAATTTATTCATGTGCATTCTCTCTCTATATATATTATATATATATATATATTTTTTTTTTATTGATTATTATATTGACTTGCAACCAGCTATTTTGCATGTTACTTACTATAACACCTAAAAAGTATTGTTTGACTATATTTTATATAGCTACTACATTTATTTTACTACTCTACATTTACCTGAAACATCCAAGTTAGCTCCAGTAGTTGCTACTAGGCTGAACTTCCACTCCACTACTCAGAGTTGCTAGCTCAACTGTGTCCAAATGCTGCTGCCCAGCACAAGCAAACATTCCTTCACCCTCCTCATTGCTAGTTTCATTCTCTAAAATCGCCATATGGAGCTATTGATGGTGAAAGGGCTAGCTATGGTCATAGCTTATGAACTATGCCATTTATGATCATCCAGAACTGCCTGATTGAGGAGTTTAACTGTCTGACTAACAGCAGAGGAAACAAGGAGCTCACGACAGTCAGGAAGTAATAACAGTAATTAGAAGAATCCACCAATGTGTCTGTGTCTGTGAGGATGTCTGTGTCTGAGAGGATGTTACCCTGCTCTACTTATAGGGTGGACCAAATGTCCATTATTCAGTATGCATTTTATCATAAGTCTTGTCCAGAACTTGGAGGTGACCATCCTTAAAAAATCCGAGATGTGCCCCTGACTGCAGCAGTATGACTTCTGCCTCTGGGGTACAAAAAGTTCAGACTACACCGTCCAGGGAGGGGGGTATGGTGGGGAGACGGTGGAGCCACAGGGATGCCTAATTCCATCGTACTGCGCATGCGCATTATCAAACGGCTGCTCACATTTTTATTCATCAACTCGATGACTTTTAGTTTTTGTTTTAGTCATTATCATCCTATGTTAGTTCTGGTTAGCTTACTAAAATGGTTTAGGTGTAACTAAAATTAATTTTAGTTTTAGTTAACCAAAACAACACTAGAAAAGTCCAGCAGTGAACCATACATCAAGGATTCACTTTAGATTAGACTAACTACTACAACCAATTCATGCACATATTCAAGACAGGAGTTACAGCTTACTTGAAAGTAGTTGTTAGAAGCCTGTAGCTAACCTTTTTACTAGTAGCGTGTACATATTTTTTTCTCTCTCTTACTGTACATTAATTTGCAATTGAACCATGATATGGCATCTATCTTAGTTAATCTAGCAAAAATTGTTGATTTCTCTAGTTACTTTGGCTGTTTTGTGTTTGCAAATGAAATATACTTTTCTTGATTTAAGCTGACTAGTTATATCCACTAAGCTTGATATTCCTGAGATGTGGTGGCTCAAAGTCTAGAACACTGGCAAACCTGGTATTCTGGGTTCGATTCCCCAGCGACAACTGAGAAGCTATCATATTTTTACTTTGGCTTTTCCATTGGCCCCATTGATCTATTCTATAGTAACCTGATTATTGTGTATAATGTTTGAATTGTTATACCTTTTTAGATGAACCATGTCCTGCTGAATTTAAAGCATCAGGAGTTGAACTATCTGATCGAGACTTATATGATGTTATTGGACACATTTTTGAGGCTAGGCATAAGTGGTACGATATAGGATTAGGTTTGGGCATACCTGTGGACTAGCTACAAGCAATTGGGACAGATAATAGAAAAGTTGCCGATTGCTTGAGAGAGATGCTAAATTTATACGACAAATAGATGATTTCAGTTCAATTAGATCTCCCATTTAAATAAGCACTTGCACTTAATCTTATTATCGATGTGTATTGAAAATAATATTGCATTAACGTTGTTTTTTTTAATTGATGTAGAGGCAGTTCAGCCATTGTCAATCAATGCCAAATGTGAGAATGGTCACTACAATTTGAAAATTGTCATATTCTCTAAATGTTTTCTAAATCAGTAATTATTATCCATTATGTTCCAAGACTAGTAGTCTCTAAACCTCACTTTTAAAAGAAGACATTTTCTACCTCTCAGTTCACGTTTAATCTTGTAGCTACAAAACAGATATATCAGCTAACATACAAAACACATCTTGAACATATTCAGAGACTTACTGTGATGGTGGTTGGCCGCCACACGGGTTCTTTGCCAGTCGCAGAGGGTCTAGTTGTCTCAGTAAGGTAGTTAATATGATTCAAATGGTTCAAATAACTAACACAAATCAATGAGTGCAGCCATTCTAACAATCGCTAGACTGAACTGCAATGAGTCTAGGTAGGTCTTTATATAGGAATCAGTTCAAACACACAAACATATAAATGTGTAAATAGTAAACAATTAATTAGTCGAGTTCAGTGTCAACAACAATTAAGTTTGAATGGGATCCACTGTGGGTTTTTCAATAATCCAATTATCACCGTCTGGAAGCTCTGGGGGTTTCTTTGTGGTTGTGTACAGTTTCTGTGTTGGGGAGCCATCCCTGGCACTTACTGAACTACAGGAGTCAATTGCCAATGCTAACCTTGAGTGTCCTTAAATGTGAAGTCTTCAAACTCATGCAAAGCTGCTTCATTGTGTGTGGAGTGAACTCCATTATCTGTTGTAGTTATTGCCCTTCCTATTGAAGACATTGCTGATTTACTACTCTATCACTACATAGTGTATTTAAATTCTTCATTGATTTAATCATTATGTAAAGACTTACATATTAGCTACAATTCATAAATAATTTGACCAATCAAAACAACTATTAGGATGTTTTCTATATTTTTTGTTTTAGATTTTTTTAGTTACTCCAATAAATGTAATTTATTTAATACACAAAATAACATATTCAGGTTGCAACATAATTCTGAGTAATAAAGTCACCAGTAGCTATTAGTAAACTAGCATTGGATTGAATGTGTCTGGATAATGTGTCAATAAATATAACTTGGAACTGATACAAAGTAAAATTGTACAAAAAAAATTCTTATTACAAAGACAGAATGATTATTTTTAATTGCTCTCTCTCTCCCTCCATCATGATATCATATCCACACTATATAAAAGCAAAACATTATGTGTAAAATACAAATGTACCTCATAAATATACCTACCAGTACTGGTTGTCCAATTCCTCAGTGATGAAGAACTTCACTCCCTTTGTGATAGTACATTTCGTTCTGGGTTGGACTCTGAACAAGAAATCAAGTTTGGCTGTCGCAAAAGAGCTTGTCTTTTTTTCATGACCAATACTCCACTCCAAATCTGTCCAATGTATATTGCCGCCATTTTCAGTAACATTGTATAGTTTGTCCTATATTGCACATCATGTCACGAAAGCATCACAATTATCTATCAATAGGATGTTCATTGAGGACTAAACTAATTGTGTCAGTAGCAACAACAACAACGATAGTGTTTGTATTCATGAATAAGTCATAAGCTGAGCCAAGTTTGGTAAACTGGCACCTCGAGCTAAATGGGTAAAGAATCATCACATTATGTAAAAGGCTATTAAGGAAAGGAAGGCAATTAGAAAAGACAGCTAATTGTTGCTAAATATTGGCAAGGAGGAGGGATTGAGAAGGCAATAGGTTCATGTTGCCATTATGAATAGAAGACAGAGCCTGAGAGTAGGAGGTAGGAGAGATAGACAAAGAGAAGGAAATCCATGACTCAGGATTGCAGAGATGAATAGAGGAAAGATTAAGAAGAACTGAGATGAGAAAGAAAGAGATCAAAACTGATGGAACTAAGTCTTTGCAGTAGCCTTCTCTTGCGCTGTTTAGAAATGCTTCATAATTAATGCTCACAAGGACATTGCCCAGAATTAAAATTTGATGAAAATTGAAAATCAAGTAAATAAAATGGTGGCCTGCTTTAAGTTTGGACAATGTTCGGTACTAATTTTTTGCAGCTCGAATGAAACAGTGAGTGCGACCCTTTCCCAGATCCATAAACAATTGCGCCATCATATCTTCGTATAATGGAGGTGGGTGATGCATTTATATATAAGTGAAAATTGACATTAAAATAATGATGATTTCAGCTAGGTGACAATCTCCAGGGAAAAATGGGGATATCTTCCGGGACCAGTGACAAAGGAACAAAATCTGGGGCAGTCCCCCCTGAGATTCCAGGACAGTTGGAATCTGTGTGTGTGTGGCAGAGTATGTGCTAGCTTGTTATAATGAGCCATCTGCACAGTTGTAAAATTAGTCAGACAATCAGAACTAAGTAATACCTTAGATCTAACCTTGTGCCTTATTCTGAACAACAAAGGCAGGCATAATGAGTTATTAGACTCCCTGGTGATTTGAACTTAAATAAACTTACCCCATCTTTATTCATTCTCTCTTTTAGAGATCCGTCATCAATATCTGCCTTGTTTGGAATTGTAATTTCTAAAGTAACTTTGTAAGTGTGGGGACTTGATTCTTGCATTTCTTGAAGATTTTGTGGACATTTTCCATTTTCTTCAGTTTCCTTGTCTTGTACACTTAATTGAGGTATCAGGTTTATTGACTCTAATATTCCATCCACCTCCTCCTTGTCTTCCCTGGCTTTGGATAGCACGGATTCCTGTTTCTCAAAGCATTCTTCATTCTGTGTTATAGGTGCTTCAATGAAACTGCCTAAAGGAAAAATATTATTTTGAACTAAAGAGCTTAATCAAAGAAGTGTACAGGAAGAGCAAAGATATAATGTTTAAAAATCTCAGTCATTGCTGGAAGATCGAACCAAAGAATCCTTGTTTTAACCACTAGTTTTCTAGCCTCTTGCCTCTACTTTTCTTTTGACCGCTTTGACAAAACATTTCTTTAGCATGATGCCATGCAGACTGTGATGCATGCATACAATATTGTGCTTATACAACCAGCACGACAAGATTCTTGATTTCAGCAGTACACAATGGACTTCACTGCAATCATTTAACTTACACCATTTCCAAGTTTTGAATATGAATACATTATTGCATAATATAAGTCTTATTATTATTATTATTATTACTATTATTATTATTATTGCAATGAAAGGTACTAAGTTGCCTGCAAAAAATTTTTCTTTTAAGTTAGACATAATCCTAAATTCTTTGCCACCATCAATAATTTTGTCAAGTTTTTAACTTACTTTCACCGTCATTTGCCTCGCAGCTGTACTTTTGACGGATAACTTCAGCTAAGTCGTATTCTTGCACTGCTCCTAGAGCTGCAGATATGTCTTGAATGTAACTGTCTCTGGAGTAGTTGTCCATCCAGCACTGGAGGATATTGGCTAATATTGCAGCCTTGTCATTCTGGTACTTTGCTTCAAATAGGTTGACAACAGGTAGCTCCACCTCCAGCTGCACTCCTATGATAGCATACTTGTCTACCACTGAAAGCAAGTCTTGCTGCAAACACCTGAGAAAACCTTAAAAAAAAGAGAGAAAAAATAAATGTAGCTCAGTTCTAATAGTTGAATGGAATTAAGAGGCAGTATTACGTACAGCAACGACATAACTTAAATGAAGGCAACTATTGAGGGCTTTAGCAGGGTCGTAAATACTGTGGAGAACCACTCCACATGAACATAATCATTTTCGTTATATCTATTTTATATCATAATCATTATTATTGTATTTTAGTTTTGCACATGATGAGTCGAGCTCGATAATCTGCTGCAGGGTTTGATGTCCATTGACCAAACTTCATCCTCGCTCCATCGCTTGGAGATTGGACATTTAAATAACTATATGTCATTATTCACAAATTCATATTAAAGCACTGTATCATTATTCTCAGTTTAGTTCTGTCTTAGCAACAACAACTTAAATGTTAGACTGCTGTTAGCTAACTTGATTGACTGAATTTGAGATGAGAAGTATAAGGATTACAATTCTCTACAAGTACAATAAGGCATTTAATGCCACTGCCTCCTCTTTATAACTTAACCTATTCATAGCTAGCTATATATATATATATATTATATATATATATATATATGTTATAGTTATAAACCAAAATTAAGGTTTGTATGCGATTTATAAACTCCGAGACACGAGGGCGCAGCCCGAGAGGCGAGGATTTATAAATCGAAATACAAACCTAATGATTTTGGTTTATAACTATTTTATAGCCCAAACATTAACAACGAGCAAAGTATAGCGTTAGCTATCTTAGTAATTGTATTAAAGTACCCAAACTCTTCATTATTCCATTTTGCTTTGATCTGCCTTCCACCATAATTATGGTTGCTAAGAACTATATCAGACTTTTCCAAGCTAATACATTTTCTTACGAGCATACCAGACTGTATCCGATTTATAGTTCTTAACAACAAGCGCAGTCGCTCGGGTAACGGGCTATAAATATATATAATAATATATAAATAGGATACACCATTAAAACTATTAAAGAAATAATTGAATGTTTTGATACCAAATCAATAATCATAGAAACTCAGTCGGCACTCAGTAAACCACACCCATTATAAGGAGGAGTAATTTTCAAAGTCTTTTGTGAGTAATTTTTTTTGGTGGTTTAGGTAGTGTTCTGCTTAAATTATCTAACCAAACCTTTATTCACAATGGCATCACATCATAGATAAACCAGACCTTCACCTAGTTACATTTAATTTCATTAAGTTGCCAGAAAACTTTTCATTGTCTTCACATATATTTTCAGCTAGTGGATTGTTTCAACACAGTAAAATTGGAATAATATTCTAGTTTCGTGGGATAAGTTGTTCTTAAATTAAGTTCCAAAATATTGTTGCTTCCTCTGTTTCAAATTCTTAGCTATGATCCTTGTTTTAGCTCAGCTCAGAACTGGCACTCTTTCAGTCATTTATTTAATGCAGCATTTACATTTAAATTGTACTTTTACTTGTTATTTGTGAAAATGTATCTATTGTTACCATATTCAGTGACTTAATTGAGACTACTTACAAATGTCTAACCACTTTACTATGCAAACACTTCTAACTGCATTATGTCTTAGCAAATTTACAAAGTGACAAAAAGACCCTTACTCTGTTGACGTTCCCACTTCTTCATGAGTAATTTAGCCAATTCTTCTTCTCCAATGTCCATCAGAGCCTTGCATAGAATGCGGACATAATCTTTCTTGTGGTAGTTTGGAGTAGAACATATTCTATCCACCTCTTTCTTCTCATTTGCGAACAACACTACATAATCCTCTCCTTCATGACTGAAGAGCCATCTGTTGACGACCGCTATAAAGATGCGCTCATGATCATCTTTGAACATCTTTTCATATGCCTTAATTTCCTCTAGTGGGATATGGAGACATGTTCCTAAAGATTCATACTTCTTCTGCACTGACTTGAGATCTTTGAAAAAAGATTTTAATACTCCTGTATAAACAGTTATTCAAGTTGAAACTTGCCGACTGATTTATCTTTTCACCTAAACTTAAAAAATATTTTAGTTTCACATTCATTAAATTGCTATCTTGTAGTGAAAATCTTTTCTGTTGGACTACCACAGCCGCTATTTATAGATCAATTATATAATGTCCTATATTGATTGAAATGCTAATATTCAAAATCTAGTTCATTCCTTCAGTATATCTGACCTGGGTTAGTTCTGTTTATTCTAAATATACCTGATAGAGGTCCTGGGTTAGTTTCTACATCTCCAGCTTGCAGCAACAATTGCAGTATAATTAAACTTGTGTCGTTATCAACGACAAAAATATTTTTTCTGTGACAAATAAAACATGCGTTCAATTGAACGATAATTGTGGAATGCTGCACCAGCAAAATGTCAAGATATTGCATCTCTACCCAACCAGCCATGACCTATACTCAAGTGGCACAACCCATATTCCAGTCATTGGCGGTGTGAAAATGTAGCAATTCACATCTACCTCCCCCCTCCCATCACAAGAAATAGCTGGCACTTCTTAGGGACTCTGGCCACCCTTAGCTAGCTAGACATGATACAATCTCTTGCAAGCTGTAGTTTTCCTGCTCTAATTAGCTTGCCACTGTAGCTAGTTACTACATCTGAGCTTACCTCATCTCGCCCAGCAGTTTTAAGGACTTGACGCCATATAAACAAACATTCGCCTATAAACAGTCACCGCTGGGGACTTTACGCTCACCAAGCACAGGTGGTACAATCTGCCTATCCCACTAATTTAAATTCATAGGTGTAGCTTAATTGGCCTAGCTTCATTCATTGATTGACGACTCGACTGGCTTAGCCTAGCTTCATTCATAGACTGACGACTGGACTGGCTACTTATTCACCGACTTCAACCACTAAATTCAAGCGCTGGACGTTGTCAACACTGTGCCAAATATTCATCATCGCAAATAGCTTGCCATATATACCCTTGGGGACAATACCCTTGGGGACAATACAATTGTTATATAGTACTTGCATTTAAAAACGCTTTTATAACACGATTGACTAATTAGTGTGGCACATCCTGTCTGTGATTAATGCTGCAAGACTTTCAGTGTAAACCACATTACCTATCACTCCCCGCAAGATGGCTAGCTTGGTTAGGCTCCTTCCACAGATAAGGACCTTGTAGAATAGTGTGACCACTAAAATTGTTCATATGCAATGAAATGAAATTTTATTGATGCCCAGTCTGCTCAAACAGCCAGCTAGGTAAAATTGATTTTTTTAGTACACTGTAGCTACCAGACACTCAAGAAATTGATTACATTATTATACTATACATAAATATTTTATTTGTTCATTTCTATAATAGTAGCTATATCCTCACACAGTTTTATATTTTGCCAATATTGCTGCTGTCTCTGCTTGTAGCTAATTGTATCACTATGTGGTAATGAGGTAGTCTGGATAGTATTTCACACACTTTGTTCATAAGAGATAAAAATGTGCTATTGTAGTAATATTTAAAAATAATATAACAATACAATAGAATTCAATATTTTTCTTAGTATTAAAATTACATTACTCTCTGCTCAATTGACAACTATGAAAAACAAGCAAACTATATAGTGCTGATGTTATGCAGTTTCTCTGCTTACTTCTTTGAAGTCCGAGTCATTCATTATCTGCAATAATGCAGTTTAAAGTCTATGATCTGTTGAGCTGACATAGCTAGCTACCTGTTTTGGGTAGTTTGACGGATGTTAGCTATAGAGATCTTTTTTGAAGAAAATAAACTGTTTATAAAGCATTTTCTCCCACGTAAAAATCAGTTTTACAAATTCTAAATTCCTTCTTGTAATATTCTGTCTAAATATTGTACATATGGAGTGCAACTCCTTTAGTTGACTATCAACCACTTAATCATTTACAGCTAGCTCACTTAGCTATGTAGCATTTTCCATCACTTATTATTAGTTGGGTTTTTCTTGGCTAGCTAATTGAATTTACACTCTGCCTTTTTTTTTTTTTTTTTTAATATTACATCAAGCAATGTAAAAGGTGTAACTACTGAATTATTTAAAAATCAATTTAATATTCCCTTGGTATTTACACAGAACAATGCTTAGCTAGTTCATGTTAATATTGATGTCGAATGGCTAATTAGCGAATGCAGATTCGGACATTTTAATATTATTATCCCGGTGCTAATCCCAAATCATAAGATGTGAAATGCTGGTAGCTAAGTTACTGGGCTTGAATATTATACTTATATATATATATATATATATATATATATATATATATAATAGCCTTTAATTACTGTAACTTTGCCAAATTAGTATTCAGTTATAATAATAAATTAGACAATTATAAAAACAACAACAACCAAACTGCATGATCAGTTCCCATGTGCTGCACTGATTTAAATGTAGTAGTGGATGAATGAGTAGTACATTGTTGTACAGGTATTAAAACAAAAGTACTAATTTTCAGTCTGAATTTGCATGTCTAGCTAGGATCGTTGAACATTTTCCCAGTAACTGACACGCTGCAAAAACAAACAAACAAACAAAACAATAACACAATACATTTTTAAACATTAGTGGTATTAACTTATATTAGATCCCGTTGCTATATTGTTACTAGGTGTTGTACTAACTTGGTAAGCGTGCACTTTTTTTTGCCTTTAGCCATTTCTGCGAAAATGCTGATAAACAAAGTTGCTAGTGGCAACTGGGTATGCGTAAACGGGATCTAAAATACTTAGAGCATGCGCGCTTAGGTACTGGTGGATTTAGTGCACTAAATCCACCAGTACCTAAGCGCTTATATGCTCTAACTATTACTTATTAAAACTAATAATATTATAGTATAATGTTTAAAAATAGAATGTGGTGAGCACTTTGCAGAATTACATTTTTTTTGTTTTAAAAGGTTATGATATTGGCTTATTTGGATTACTGAGTAGAAAATAAATTAAATAAAAGAATTTCGGTAGTAACTATTTAGCTCATGAGCAGACCATTGTTGGGAAAATATATATTGAAATTTCACTCCTGCAATTATGGAGAAATAAACAACAACAAAGCAATAGTATTCAAGGCACATGTATGGCACACAGAAGACAATGTCAACAATCAAGTATAGAAAATGGAGTAAAAATATTTCTAAACCCATATTTACTAAAAACACAATAAAAAACAACAATTAGGCATGTACCTTAGGCCTGCATCCTAATGACGAAGTTTCAATATTTTCCTGGTGAGCACGATAGCTAAGACTCTATTAAAATGCTATGCTTTGAAGCACCATTATTCACACGAACACTTAATTGCAGGAGTTGGTAAAGCTACAGTGTCTATGTCCCCAGTGTATTAGATAACGCTCTTCATCTTCTCCAATATCAGTGTGTACTGCTGACAGATAATCTATACTGAAATGGCTAACTAAAACATATTTTACTTTGTTTTACTAATGGCTAGCCATGCATTTTTTTTGACTATTTCTGGACATTAGCTAATGAACAGGAGCTATAAGGACATAAATTGCAGGTAATATATAAATTATATTGTAGTGTTTTTATTTTTTATTTTTAGCAGTTCTTGATGAAAAAGAATTAATTTTAGGGACAGGTTCATTGTAAGTATCAATTTTTTTGTGTTCATTGAAATATAACTTGGCTGAGTTCACTTCTCACTTGTGACAAACACATACAACCACTATATTTAATATGGTGGTTTCAGTTCAACTTATTTTTCTTGCTAAAGACAAGGCAAGCTCATATTAAGTACAGCCATGAATAAACATAGTAAGAAATGAGGAAGAAATGGTAGAATAGGACAAAGTTCAGATAAGAAACGCCAAACAACAGATGGTCCAGCTTATTAAAATTAATAGTATTTTGAGGTATCATTTATACACAAGGTTATATCAAGTTTAATAATATAATCCTTACCTATAATCATCCCCTTTTACTTTTATCATTTGAGAGAGATAATAGCTGACTCCATGTTGTAACTGTGTTATGAGTTCACTTTGTCTGTCTGGTTCAACTCTGATGTCAATCTTCATAGTAACAAATACTATCTCTTTCCCACATCCATCCACATGTGTTTCTCCTTGAATGGCCTTAATCTTCCAAGCTATACACTCCCATCTCCAAGAAGGAAACAAAGAGAAGTTATTATCCTAAAGAATGATTATTGTTACTACTACTACTACTACTACCACTACTACTATTATATACTACTAATACAAAAATAACATCAATGACTACAAGAACCGTATTAAAAAGTAATAGTCATAGTAATAATAATAATAATAATAATAATAATAACAATAATAATTGTAAATGAACCTAGCTATACATTTGTATTGAATCTTGTATTGTTATGCACACTATTTCTTAACAAACACTCAACATTTCTGCCAAATGCTATGCTGCTATAGCTACACACTTAGCTAGTTATAGTTAGATTCATTGCTGAGCTGTGAATTCCCAAATTAGCTAAGAGTCAATAGAAAGTGATGAGGTTTTGGGTTTCAGTTTCTATGTGTCCACTCATCGGCAGTACTGCTCAAGTGTAGGAGGAATACTATATCTATTATATTGATGGCAGGACACAAACAAAATTATGTTTACTAAGGTTACTCTGCTGCCCAATTTCAAGTAGGCAGAGGTTAACTTTTGTATCTATCCTTCTTGTAAAGATAGTGTGCAGGAAACCACTATGTGAATAGATTTTTTAAATAGTTCGAGCGTTTCTTTTACTTTAAGCGACTATACATAATTGTCAACCTTTTATAATCTGCCCAACTTACGCCGTCCTTCATGTTGGTCGCCAGGCTGTCGCAGTTTATGGAGCTGTAGTATTTGCCTGGGCACACAATTGTCATTTCCACCCACCGCATTTTCGGGCACTGACCATCCCCACAGCTGGACATGGCTAGGTTTGTTCACGGAACGAGTATTCGGTCCCTTATTAATTAGCTACCTGACAGAAACTGAGAGAATGACCTCCACCGCACTGCAGCAATGACTTGCTCCTTCTCCTGTAGTTTACCCCTTAACCGAAGAATAGTTATGACGGTAGGAGACCGGGTAAAGGAACGTAGGACAGATTAGCCAGAATTATTTTTCAATTTTTTTTTTCCCTTCATAATTGGTCAATATTATCCTGTTTTTTTTTTTTGCATGCTGCTGCAATAATCAAGGACACATCAATTACTACTTAAAATCACTGCTCAGAAGTAACATATAATTCACAATTCTCAATTTGTTGCAGTTCTTGAGTGAATAGGTAGTTCAAGAAGAGCAATTAATGAAATGTCATGAAATAGAATAGCCTAAAGATATTATGCCCTAAAGATATTATGTTGTTATTTTATGTTTGCTTATTTTTTTTTCTAGTGACATATTTTAATCCCTTTAATATAATTACATAGAAAAATAACTACTCACATGAGAGCACTCCTATTTCTGCATAAGTGATTTTAACTGGTATGATGAATTACATTAGTAATGTTCACAAATTATCAATGTTTGCATTGTACATTATGAGACGAAATGCAGGTTTCAGTCAGAATTGGAACACTTCAACTTCTCGTAGAAACCTCCAGTAACACATAAACTGAAAAATAAAGAAATACATTAATTGATAACTAATTAATCATAAAGCTTGAATTTCATGAAATTGTTATACTGATACAATGGAACATCCAATAGTGAACTCTTTAACAAGCAAATACCTCTATTAATCTCTTGTAGCAAACAACCTCTTGTTTGTGAAAAAAAAAAAGAAAGAAAAAAAAGCTTTTAAAAGTTTTTACTGTATTTTAGTATAAATACATATCAGCGTTCATGTTCACTTGACAAAGTGATAACTTGAAAGGAATGTAGAATTCCCACGATATGATAGCGAACAAGTCTCACTTTGCATGCTAACTTGTAATACATGTATGTATAATGTATATTATAATGTAGCTAGTCACGTGTGAGTAATCTGATTGGCTCGTTATGTGAATCCATTAAAGCAGTATCATGCTCTGCGGCATTTAGAAATTGAGTGAACTAGACTCTTGTTGCTACGCTCCAGGTCTTACAATCACAAAGTTTTTGTTTATTATACAACCGAGCATGCAATAAGCTCTGGTAATCTCTGATGATTGAAAGTGTATTATCTGGTTCACCTTATCACATAAACATATTTCTGTGCTAAATATTGGGTAGCTTTGTACAATGAATATTGAGCTAGAAACATTGTTTACTATATTTTCATAAGTCCCAGGTACACAATTGAAAACCTGAGATCACTCCCAAGATCTCCCTGTGGCCAGAGGTGATTGTGCACTTTGAAGGATTCAGCCCTAATGTGGGATAAGGGTACTACCATTACTCAAATTGTGGCTGAAAGGAGTAGAAATAATAACTTCACCTTAGGACAAAATAGAAGGAAGGTGGATTTCTGAGGAAGGATGAGGATGGATAGGGATGGGGTAGGGTGGGGGTTGGAAAGTGAGAATGAGAATGATACAAAAGGCACACCTACAGTTCTCCTATTATGATAACAACACAAAATATTCAGTGTTTAGATTTACCTGTTCCGTATCCCTTAGGACACTGTCACGAAACTGGGATGCAGAGAAGTTGTGGTTTGTTTGAGTATAAACAATTACTACTCTTACTGCGCAATCCCCCAATCAAAGCATTCTAGCTATCATCTTAAATTTCATATTCATGCCTGACTTTAATTAAATCTCTGACAAATTGAGTAACCGTTAACTAATTAAATATACTAATACCATTTCCTGGAAGCAAGGTAGGTGGTCAAAACAGTTTATGGCCCATGACTCTTCATTTAATACAAGTTATTATGTAATGCATTTTACTTTACTGAAAACTAAAGGCAGAGTATACACTGAAACTGTAGTGAATTTATCAAAGAAAACAATCTTATAAAAACATACAATAGCTAGCACGGAAGCAAGTATTAAAAAACAGAAGTGTCAAACAAATTCTGTGTGGCACTAGTTCACTATAGATCAATTAAGTTCATATATAAAAAATTCCTAATTTCCCTCAATGCCATAATATTCCATGCAGTTCAGCTACCTACAGTCTGGATGTTAAGCTGTGCAATAATCATTAAAAGTTAAGTGCAGTACTGAATACATGCATCTTTTAGTTGTTGTTCCTCCTAATGCTTCAAAGAAAGTTAAGTGTCAACGTTTAGACCTCATAAGTGAAACAGAGAAACAGTGAAACAGAGAAGACTCATTAAATGTCTCATCAACTAATACTATATCTGCAACAATGATTATAAACAAACTCAATAGAGGTCAAGACATTTGGATACCTTCATAAAATACTAGTAGTATAATCATTTAATTAAAAAAAAAACACCTCAGTAACATTTATTAGTGTCATTCAGATTCTTAATGTGAGTATAGCCACATCTTACCTATACTTGTCTGTTTTCGCATTGACCATTTGAGAGAGATAAAAACTGACTCCTTTCTCTAGCTGTGATTTGAAGTCAGCACTCAGAGCTGGCACTACTCTGAGACAGATATTCAGGTTTAAAAGCATTATCTCCCTCCCATCTCCGTCTGTATCCGTGTCGCCGTCGGTAACATCAAACATCCAATCAATGTTATGCCATCTATCAATTCCTTTTAAAGGAAACTTGCCATCCTAAAATATATGTATACATTTTCCTTGATTTAATTAAAATCACTATATTTAATAATACATAGGAAATCATAGTTCATGCTTCACAAAAAAATTTAGTACTATTTGCCAAGAGATGTGAAAGGCTCCAGATACAGAAGGAAGAAGACTTCTCAGTGGTGCACTGAAAACTTCAGAAATGTCTACTTCAATTCTTATACATACATTTCTAGGCCTATGTACTACAAAATGACCTTATTAATTCATAGGTTGTGCACTTACACCGCCACCTTTCATAGTCCCTTTCAGGCACGCTGTACTTATTACGCCTGATGAATTATTAGGGCAAGTTATTGTCACTACTACGCCAGATAATGGATCAACAGGAGGACCGTCCACTTCGTTTTGCGCAGACATCGTTAGTCAGAGCTCGAACTAGTTACTTACTGCACCTTGCCTTCTAGGGGTAAGGCGTGGCTGAATTAATGTATATACAAGTTAGCCACGCCCTGGCGGGATTGGCGTGTTTATTTCCGGACTCTGGCTGTTGGTAAGGTAGTTTATATTTATAATGATAAAAGAATTTACCTTATTTTATCAATCGGTATTGAATATGTAGCCAAAATAAAATTGATGAGTCTATTGCTGCTGGCTATATTATATTGGACGATGGTTGCTTGGGGGGTTTATTTTATCAACACTTTATTTAGTCTTTACCGAACCGATACGCTGGGAATGGGTCTGGGGACATGGCCATACCAAATTTGTTCTGCCCCATATATATTGCGGCGGTCAATTACCGTTAACAAATTACCAGGAATAGCTCTCCTCAACCACAAATAGAAATTCCTGTAGTGTCAGCCACCTACGTTTAGCAATGATGGCTAATTTGTGGTAGAAATTCAGGCATAAGGAGGTGGGGCATTCACCACTTCCACATTCCTCCAGAACAAATTTGGTATGGCCATGTCTCCAGACCCCTCCGCGCGCTTTGCGCGCTACGTGGGTCTGGCTCCGCCTACACTTTACTGAGATTGCATACATACTTCAATTGCTATCACAATGTTTGATCTTCTTGTATTTATAATAACTGCTTCTCTATTAGCTATAGCTATGTGCAATGTATAATTTACATTTATATAGCTACTACTGAAACAATTTTTATTTTGACATAATAGGTAATTTACTGTAATTTTTTTTTTTTTTTACTATTACCAAGCTTCTAAAGTAGCTACCATGCCTTAGTTATTGTCATTCTCTAGTCTCTGTAAGCTTCTAGTGCTATGGGTTATCCAGTTTTATAAATCTTCTAAAGCTTCTAAATATATATGTTGTCCAGTTTTATGATTAGTCATATAAACAAAAAAAACTAGTCAAACATAATAAATTAATAAAAATAAAACAATAAAAAAGTTCCCTTAATAGCTAATTGCACTATATACCAAGCAACATTTCAGATATTTTAATTTATAGCTAATTTGCCAAATTGAAGTAAAAATTGATAAAAAATAAAGATGATGTACAAGAATTATATAAAAACAACAAAGTAAAACAAAATGGTTTGGTAGTTAAAATCACACCATGTATCTATTGCCAGGTGGGAAGCAGTTCTTGTGAAGAAGAGGAGACAAGAGAGAAGAAGAAACGATTAATAGCTCATTCATTCTGCAAACAAACTGAAGTGTGTAAGCTGCAAAAAAAAAAAAAGAAAAAAAAAGTACATTATGAGCATACCAATCTTATGTACAAAGATAAACTATTGATGAGCAAGGAAGCTAAGCAATTCAGCATTGTGTATGATATAGTGTACAATCAAACACTACGATATACATGTGGCATATTAGTAGAGTGTGTGTAGAGATGCAACATTGGGTATAAACTTTTAGATCTTGCAAATTAGCCAGCATTTAGGTAGATCTTAATGCTAAAAGTTTGTTCACCTTTTAACCAGATGCTAAAAGACAACTATGCCATTAAACATTGAGACAAGTTGAGGTTAAACTTGTAGATTTCTCTTAGCTTATGTATAGAGAATGCGAGTTTGATAAAACTGTACATATATTCAACATAAATCCATCATAATTGTCTATAACAATCAACGTGGCTATTTCACTATTCATTTGTATTGAAGCACTCCTCTAGCTGTTCTTATTTTTGTATTTCCTTAGAGTTTATGAGTGCAATTAGAAAACAATTAGAAAACAATTTTATCACAATGGTGATGGTTTCATAACCATTAATATTTGCATTTAATGATAATCCAACAATAATATTCAAACTCAATTTTGCTCTTTACAAAATGAGTTGAATAAATCGTCCGGACTATGCAAGTTGATAAATTAACATAAAGACCAATGGACATCAGTGTATCATTGTAATGCTAAGAGTTACTTCAAACAGGATGTCCCCAGCCAATGGTGCATTATTGGTCCTGTTTAGTCATACACCAAAGCAATATTATAAATTAATATTATAAATTAATTGTATATACCCTTTCACCTAAGAAAAGGCATGCAAAGTATACAATATTGATGAGCTTTGAGACAAAGATTACTGAAACTAATAGCACCCAAGGCAGCTCATCCATACCTCCCGCTGGGAGATTGTGTGGTTCATCACTAGCCACCACTACTTTCAGCCTCAAGCTTACCACCAGTGGCTTCCTCATACAATGTTTAATATTAAGCACTTCAGTGATAATTATTTTACCCAAGTTATCTAAATCTACCCAGTATAGCAAAATGAGAGTTATGTTTAATTAACCAATTTATGCATCCCTGGGAAAACTAAGTGACTGGAGATATAATTGAGAATTAGATACGGGCTGCATATAATAGTCAGCATAATCAGACATAAGTTTTTCTAACCAACATATATGAGGAAGGCTCTGGTCAGCATTATTGGCTATATTATATGTTAACACACACTGTAAACTAAGTAACATGACTTAGTTGGCTAAATAAATATAGTGCCATGTTTTCAAATTCATAAGAGCTTTAAGACAAAATATTTTATTAGCTATAAGAAAGTATTCACTAGTAATAATCTATCTTGCACTTCCATGACCATCAGTGACACTCCCAGTAACCTACCTATATTCATTATTTAACAACTGGTTGACATATTGATTCACACCATTCTGTAAATTAGTCTTGAAAGTGTTAGTGTCACCACACACTCTGAAGTAGACATGAACATAGAGGAACATTCTCTTCTTCTCCCCGTCCATGCCAGTGTCGTCCTCATCATGTATCATACACACCCAATCAATGCCTTGCCATTGGCAATCGCATAGTGGATAATTTTCATCCTGAAAGAAAAAATAAATTCACAGTTTCACTTCAATACGCTTACACACTATTATAATACTTCATGGTTGCCACTAGGCTATCATTTTAATTGCATTCAATTGTGGTGAGTTTACATCAAATTGAAGGAAATTCTTGCCATTACAGCCATTTCTATACACTACTATTTAATACATTATGACTGCTGATAATAGAATCTGTTAGTGGAATGTTTTACCCAAAACTGCTAAATTTCCTCTCTCTCTCATATCCCTAACCTCCAATCCCTCTCCGTCCTTCCCCCCCCCCCCCCCCCCCCCTCCCACTACACTCCACGCACCAAACTATTCCAAAAACTTCACTTCAGATGCATACATCCAGCACATTTTCTTTACTTGTCTATCATTTCATCTGCTCTACGTACTATACTATGTGCAATAGTGTAAAGTGAGTAAATTGAGTAGAAAGATAGAAGAGATTAAGTAGAAAATAACCCATAAATATAGTCATTGTTGTTTCCACTCAAATAGAGTACACACTCCAGGCTAATATTTTCATATGCTTTTAATACTTTCAATATAATAGCTACAAAATATGTCAAAATTAGAGAATGTTATTGTATAGCTAGAGTAGCCAACAGAATGCCCATGCAGATCGAGGACATGAGAGGAGGAAAGTGGACTGTCTTAAACTGCTGAATTCTTCTCTCCTGAATTTTCTTTAAAAATAACTATATCTTCCCTCCTATGACTGTTTAAACTGCTTCTTCATTCTCCTCTCCTGAATGTTCTTAAAAATAATTAAATCTTCTCTCCCAGGTTCCCATGTGTGCCCATTCAACAATTTCAAAGTATACAGCCTAATTTCTCCCATTCATATCCAACTGCAACTTTTAAACAAGAAGCAATCATAAATGTAAAATTGAGTTGTTGTTTTTTGCATACAACTTCTCTTTACATGAATGGATGGGCTGTGTGCAAATATTGTGAACATGAAGTACAGGCTAAGTTTGAAATAAAGCAGTGAAACAGAATGAGTTGCTCTAAGTTAATCATAAAGATTAAATTGCAGGGCTAGCTTACTTCAAATTGTGCCTTACTTGAAATTGTGCAGTCCAGAGTATCAATGTTAATGTTAGCTGTAGCTACTACAGTTGATCTGTTTCATAAAATTCCTCACATTCCACTACTATTACTCACGTTACCACGCTTCAATGCAGCCTCCACATTCTTAACAGTTAATACGTCGGGAGGGTCTTTGGGACACTTCATAGATATTCTTACAGTTGGACCGGGATGTACACCTCCCCATCTACAGCAAAACATCGCCACCACTAGTAGCAGAGGAGAGACGGATACACACCCGGCGAACGATCTTCGGATGACACTCAATAATAATGTCTTGGAGGGTGTGGCTTTTTAATGTTTTGCTTGCCGCGGAAACCGCCAGCCAGATCGTCATTTCCAGAAAAGATTTTTGTGCGAATGAATCGAATGTGAGCAAAGGAAAGTCACAAACAACACCGGGTATGGCGACAGTAGAAGAAGACGAAGCTTCCTACGGTGAGGTCGTGGGTGGTTAGTTGGCCTGGGGTTTAGGATAGGGCCCTGTAAGTAAAGTGTGTATGTAAGTTAAGTTACGAGAAGGAGCTGTCGTGTCATGAGTAATGTCAATTTAGCAAGCTACCCTTTCTTCCACTAAGGGAACTCGCAGAGATTAAGGAGTAGCTGGTATGGTATGGAGTAAGTAATTAGGAGCTGGATACACAACTTGGTAGTTATTTCTTCAAAGCTGTGATAAAGTAATGGTTCACGGTTTGACTTTGTACTGAACATCTGCTACCACAAAGGATAAGTATGGAACTTACACTTGTGAGATAAGGAATGAATTGTTCAGTCGCAATCACTTGTAATAATAGTGTATATAGTGGGGACAGGGTTTAGCCACTGTAGTTGTACAGTACGGCACACATGTTAAACAAACTTTGAGTTGCACGTATGTATTGTCATGCCGACCTTGACTCTATCTGTGTGGAGGTGTGTCACGTGTGAAGAGCAGCTCATGAAGTGTCGTACGTACGTTCAGTCTCCTAGTCTCTTCTATCTATTATATCATTGTGTATATCTTTCTCTTGTCCAACATAACTATGAATAGAAATAGTTTTAGGTTGTTGTGTTGACATTGTTGTTGTGTTTCAGTATCCCAGGGTGACGGGTCCAAGGCCCCTATCCAGGTAGAGGGTGGAGATGAGGAGGCAGATTTCAGGAGGTCTCAGCAAAGCTCCTTCCTACACATCCCTCGAGCCACAGTGCATGGGAGACCCCCCATTATGAAACACACAGAGAGTTCAGAAGGAGAGGACAAAGGTTAGATGTGTGGTTTGTGTATGTGTTTGTGTATGTATTGTGTGTGTCAGTGAGGATGCTACACATGTACGTAGTTGTGTGCACTTAGTACATGTAAGAACCAAATGTAAGTGAATACAATGGGAATCCTATTTTACCAAACAAAAGGAAGCTGTATTATGTTCTGTCTTGGGGGTGGATTCAGAAGTCTCCTCCCCCATTTTTTAGACTATTCATAAATATTATAGAGATTTCATGTAAACATTGATGTGAATATTGTTCCATTTCACCTGAATGCTGTGTTCTTCAACCAATATTTTAGTATGCATTTCTATATATCTAAAGAAACATCTCCAATGTGTACAATATGCATACTCTGTGTTTGGTTATATCCCACCCCCTCCTTTACCTTTTATGGCCCTAACTATCAGCAGGGAATAATTATTTCTTATGCTCTATATATATTTAGTCAACAAGTGCACACTTCATCTGTCTTATACATATATGTATATCTCCCACCAAGTGTGTATCCCCCACCAAGTGTGTATCCCCCACCAAGTGTGTATCCCCCAAGTGTGTATCCCCCACCAAGTGTGTTATATCTTTTAAAGTCATAGTTCAGCTGAAGAAGCAATGTGTGGTTGCTTACTTGGCACTCCAGTTATACCATAATGTTAATCATGTATGTTTCTAACTCATGCCAACCATTCTTATATGTACAAGCCATGCTTGGAATTGCTGTGAAGTTGGTGTGCATTGATTGGAAGCTCATGTATGTATTTGTATTGTATTATGTAGGTACTCTCCAAGAAGTCACTGTAGTATCAGGAGACAGAGTGGCCAGCATTCCTGAACATCTTTATAGATATCCACCCGACAAAGAGATAGCCAGTTTCATATCAAACGGTAGGTACATAATGTGTTATAGCCAATGATGTCTGGAACCTATTGGACTATAGAGATAGCCAGTTTCATACCAAATGGTAGGTACATAATGCCAATGATGTCTGGAGCTTATTGGACTATACGGTATGGAATGAGTAGGTCTTGTAATGTGATTGATTCGTCAGGGTATCATACATTGCTGGGGGTGGGAAACGAGTGTGTATTTAGTATTTAGCCACACCCATTTTTATTAAAAGCCCGCACTACTTTGATGCACATGCCTACATGAACGTGTGTATACTTCGCTCTGATCAATATTTGGTCACATGCGTAATTTTGTAATCTTTATTACTTATAGAATTCAACTTTAGCTATTAACTTCCAAAAATTATGCGGGGTATGGTAAATTGCAGCTGGGGGTGTGTGTGATTTAAGGCTCCTCTACCTCACTATGAAACCCATTTCACTTCGCTTTATTTGTATAGTTTAAGACTACAACTATTTCATGCTATTTCTGTAATAATTTATTATAAATTTGCAGCCAAAAGAAAGCTAGGAGTAGCTATTGAGAGATTCCCCAATGCTCTCGGACTGTGTTTGGTTTTCTCTAACGAAGTCGGGTGTGAACAGACTGTGAGAGTACCGCAGATCCACAACTCGAACGAGACTATGTGTCGCACGTTCAGAAAACTCGGTTACACCACAATCCCTTTCGTGAACAATCACAAAATTGAAATTCTTGCAATTTTTAAGGCATTGGCAGACATGACTCTGCCGGAGTCTTACAATGCCATCTTCATGTACTACACTGGGCATGGGCAGAAGTACTACATCAACACTAAAGATGGATACATATCTATCAATAACTTGAAGGATCTTCTCTCGACCGAGAATGCTCCGAACTTCAGGGACACTGTGAAAGTTCTAATATTTGATTGCTGCAGGACGAACGTTGCCATAAAAAGCATTTCTCAGACTCCGTCGGTGGACAATATGATCATATTCTACACGACGCCCCTTTACCAACAATCGTTCATCGTAGATGAGGCCGGAATGAGTGTGGCCACCATTGAACTGATCCGACTGCTGGATCGTCACAAGAGTTGCCATCTGACAAAGCTGCTGTCCGTGGACTTGTGCAGGGAAGTGAAGAGAGCCAGCGGAGGGAAACTGCGCACAGACTTCGAGGGATCGTTGGATCACACCGTGGACTTGTTTGAAGAGAAAATGAAAGCCAGTGAGTTAGAGTTTGATAACAACGGGTTGTGAGTTTAGATTACCAATATGAGAAGTATTGCAGGAGGAGGATCACGGAGTGTGTACTGGTCATGAATGGTTATCTCCACTCTATGCTCTGCAAGAATTAGTCTGAATTACTTATCTGTACAAACAAAACAAAATAAAATTGAAACATTCTCACTTAAAGGGGTCTAGAGAAAAGCAAAGGAAATAATGTGAAAAATATGTTAGTTGTCACTGGGGAATTGAACCCAGGAACCCTGGCTTTAGCCGTCAGTGCCCTAACCACTGAGCTACGACAACCCAATGGGTCAGAACTTGATAATTGTGAAAACAAAAGAAGTTTAGCAAATGCCCTCTTAAGACTTAAAATATTACCTTCGCACATTGAAAATAACATTGCGCAACAGTACGGGTCATTGGGTATACATTTGTTTGTGTGTGAGCCACTGTTGTGCATGGATGTGTGTGTTTTGTTTGCTTGCGTGTGTACACGTTAATTGGCATGGCAACGTGATGTATATTTGTACGTGTGAGTGCAAATGCAGTCACTACATCGCACGTCTAGTCCAAGTAAAGACACCACATACATGCATACATAGTTGTAGTACTTGATAAATATTCTGTTTATTGCTGTGTATGTACTAATGGGATGCAATGATTAGCAACAGTATAGTCATAATGCCTTTTTTTTCTTTTTCTTTTTTTTTTTTAACACATTGGTGGAATAATATTTGTTCTGGTGTTGCATCACATCTAGCAAGACTTACAACTATCATGTCACTCTGCTGTATCATATGATATATAAAACCAACTGACGATGTTTGTGTGCGTGTGTGTTTGCGCTCTATGAGTGAACTAAACCAGCAGCTATTACATACATACATAGTGTATCATTACATACAATCACTTACACATAGTAACACACTCGCACACTTATATACATGCCTCATCTTGTTAGCACTGAATGAACTTCTTAATAATGAAATAATCAAGTCCTTCCTCCTAATTAGGCCTGTAAGTGGGCAAGGTGGCATACACAGGTATTATCCCTGGGGGTTTTGAGTACCACAGGTTGGTCCGATCTATGAATATGTACAATGCAATATCTGTGGTCTCCATGACTACCTCTCTCATGACCATCACATGACTGCTCTGAGCTGGCATTCCTGGAACACTATATATGTACTTATGATCTATAATGCTAACCTAGTTATTGTGTCCCAAATATGTTACCGTTCCTATAGTGTTTAGAAGGATCTCCACTTACGTCTGTTGTTCTTTTTCCAGTGTCTCCCAGAAACGTAGAGCTGGTTGAGGATGACGAGCATGATGTGTGCATGATAAAGTGGGCGATGCCTTGCCATGGCAACCATCAATCTATACTTGGATACTACATCGTGTGTAAAACTCGCAGTCTATACTTTCAGGGAGAGAAATGGAAAGTTCTGAAAGATGGTAATGCACTGTGTTCTTGAACTGTGAGGTGGGGAGGGGGTGGTGTGATTGGGAAAATGTTCACAGTTTTATTTTATAATTATTGTTTGAACTCTATGTATGAACACATTTGCTTTAAGTTTAAATGTAATCCATATGTTCTTCACACTTTGATGTCAAATAATATCTGTTCCTGTATTGGGAGAGATAGTAGAAGTGGGAGGATCTAACCAGGCGTGTTCAACCGTTTGTGCATGCCTGCTTTGTGTGTGTGTGTGTGTGTGCGCGCGCGTGCATTGTATAAAGCACATCTTTTCTCGTGAGTATATGGTATTGGTAACAATGGAAGAAAATATTTATTGTTTGCCGTATTAGGAACATAAATGTGTGAGTTAAGCAGGGAAGTCATGTGATCTGTCCATTCCTATAATTGGATAGTGGATTCACTCTAACACTTTCAACACACACACACACACACACACACACACACAGTAAGTTTAACTTCATAGTAGATTTTCATACTATCTCCTTAATATCTTGTGGTATGTAGATATTGGAATTGGTGTTACTAGTGTTGAGATTCCCAGAACTGAAGTGTATGGTAAGAAGTTGACAGTAGCAGCCAAATACTCTGAGATAGATGTCATCGCAGACGACTATGGAGAGTCAGAGTCCGCTGCAGTTTGTCTGAAGTCAGGTGAGCGAGGATATCACATGTGCAGTGGGTGGGTGGGGTATTTCCTGTTTGTCTACTGCTAGTTACCATTTCCTTCTACCAAGCAGCTTGGTGATCTGTTAGTGTTGCTTATATGCTAGTGGATTATAGATATTAGGTCGTCCCAGTATTCACAGAAATAATAATTGGGAAGTATGTTTGAGGGTTGTGGTTTGTAGTGTTCTGTGGGGTGTTGTATATAATATAATACATTCACAGTGCACCTTTTATGGACTACTACTACTACATGCTACTACTAATACATGCTACTATGTACTACACACACATGCACGCACACATGTACATACATACACACTCGTACATCCTCCGTACAAACTTCTATGTGCTCCCATTGGTACATAATTGCACACATCATTCATGTATTCTACTCTGAATGATTTACTGAACTTGCAGTACAACACAACTGATGTGATACACACATTGTGCAATTCCTTTATTTTGATCTCCTTTCCCCACAGAGGCCTTAGACCCCGGCGAAGTACAGCTCACGCTCACGGACATCGGAGACGGAGTGCTCACTTGGTCTCGTTCAGTGTCGGGAGATGAGTTGGAACATATTACCATCCAGCGCAGAGTCCACACGAACAGCTTAGAGGAATCGGAGCATGGCTGGGTGGATGTTACCAGTAGAGCTCCTGTAGAAGGACATTCTTACCCCTTCAGAGACAAACGAGTGGGACAGTTTGACTACAGAGTGAGGCTGCATGTGAAGGGCATGTCCTCTGATTGGGTCTTTGCACAAAAATGTCTGAATAATTATAGTAAGTTGGTTAGTTGGCCTTCTCAACTTGAAGGAAAATGTGTTAATTTGGTAGAATACGTATAATAGGTACGGTAGGATGTAAGTTATCCGAACACTTCAGTTAACCGGACACCCAAATCTAATAGTAGCACGTGCAGACATAAATAACTGCATGACCACGCACCTTCATTACTATGCATTTTCTGTGTTCAGTTATCTGAATACCTCTCGGTCCCAACGTGTTGTGATAACTATTCTACTGTATGTATGTATTATGTGTATAAAGTGACCTGGTTTGTGAATATTTACCTGAACATTGCCCTTGGTAATCTATATTGTGAAATCCAGTTGTTTCATTGTGCTGATGCATGTACTCATATCGTGAACTCTCACGAATATTTGTAATGTTCATGGATCCCTCATAACCCCTAGTGCAATGCATACTTATCATCTCAGGTGTGGATTTTCAAGTAACTGGTCACATGATACTCATGTACTTATGTGTGTATGTGTGTATGTATATTATGTGTGTGTGAGTATTATGTATGTGTGTGTGTGTGTGTACATAAGTGCTGTAATTGGATACTTAGAATGTTTGTATGTGTGTTTGTAGGTTTGTATGAGAATCGTGTGAAGCCTCATTGCTTTTGCCTGGTGGTTGTCTCAGCTGTATTATTGTCTCTTATATTATTTGGAGTGTCATGTGGTGCAATGTATGGTGGTTTCACCCATAAGATGCCACACCCCACTATCCTAGCCATGACTGGTGACATCATCGATTGTGGGAAACTTGACATCTTAAGTCTGAACTTCTTCATATCCATGTTATCCCTTACCCAGAAAGTCACTGATGTGGTGAACGATAATCCTCAGGGTCTCGCGATGAAGGTGAAGTCGTTTGAAAGATCAGTCGTCTTAAATGCCCGTAACTCCTCCATTTACTTCGGGCACACTAATGTAACATTGAACAAGAACTATAAAACATTTATCATCCCAGATGGTTACTATGCCTACCCACCGTACGCGTTGGCGGGGTCTAATATTACCGTCCAAGTGAACTTGTCTAATTACAACTCTCTCCCTCATGAATTGCTCATGTACCTAATCTACGGTGACTTGAACTACAACACGTATTCTGATGATCCGTCCATTACTCCTGTCTATGAACAGAAATTTAACCTCCTTGGTTGGGACAGTCAGACCTATGAAATGACCACAAAGAACAATGGCTACTATTATGTAGTAATATATGTCAAAACTGACAACAATATCCATTTTTCGGCCACTGTGAATTTCAACCGTTATACCATCTCTAAAAGTAAATTGGACTTCTCTGATGCCCATGAGCTGCTCACTACAGGCACCACGGTCAATATCCCTGTGGATCATCAAAACCAACAGATAGTTGTGTGTGCTGTGGATGATAATCCTAATCTCGGTGCTTACACCATTCACCTTCAACTGGACTACAGTCTTCGTGATGCTGTGGTGTACTCTATTCCACTTGCTGTGTTTGTTTTGATACCTTGTGTGTTGTTTTTCTTTGCTGTGAAGAAACTGTGGTGTTATTACCTGTCACATCCACATCGTAGGCACTATCAGAGAATCCCTGGCCATTCACTATATGCTGTCAATTCATAATTTTTTTTATATATTCACAAATACAATATTTCAATAGAAAGTAACATTATGAATTCAAGTGGAAATATTTTATATGTTTGGAATTTCCCCGGGGTTGTCCGCGCCACACCTACGTTTTTTTTTGTTTTTTTTTACCTTACTGGCGTAATACTCTAGTGTAGGATACTTCTCTGGGGACGAGAGGAAGGATCGATAGCCTGTGCTTTCGCGCAACTAACTTATTTGAATCTTTCTGTCGCTTCGTTAGTTATGGCCAGTTTTATGACGGAAGAGGACAGTGAGTTGTGTAGAACTAGTCTAGTAAACAAGGTGTGTAAATTAGCTGAGTGTTAATTCTAGCTGCGCTCGATTGAGGTCATCTGGTCGCCCTAAGCCTTCCTTTCAAGTTTTGCTGTTCGATGATGTAACTTGGTTGTGGATGCCTTGTGGCAATTTTAAACTAATTTGTGCTAGCATTGCTAATATTCCTGGGATAAGTGTTTGGGATTACCCAGTCAGTGGTGGCAAGCTAGCTGAGTTGGCACATAATTGTATTATTTATTTATCAGCTGACTTTATTTGTTACAATAGTATAGATATTGGGCAAGCTTGCTTTAGCTTGTGGCAGTTGAAAATCTGTCAGTTCTACCTTCAGTTGTGGGCATAATGAATGGGGGCCACAGAACTAATGACCTCTCCGGAATATTAAAAAAAAAAAAAAAAACTCCATCAGAAATGAAGAGATTGCGTGTTTGTTTTCATTTAAGCTATGGAATCAGATTGCTATTTGCGGTGAATATATTGAAATAGTTGATCATTTTTTGTTGCTAACATAAATTGGATGTTAAGCGTTTCCTGCCTAGAACCATTGTATGATTAGTCAGTTGCACCACTCTGTTCTATCAGTACAGGAATTAAAACTATCCTCAGGGCCCTCAATCACATAATAAATCCCGTACCAACCTCCACCTCATGATGCAACCTCTCTCCCTGTATATGTATATATGTATAGGTTAGGCCATGACTTGGAGGTTATTATGGGATTTACACAACAAGGACCAAAGGTCTGAGGATAGTGTAAATCCCATACAGACTGAACGTGGAAGGGTGTAACTGACTTGTACCTTAGCTCTAGGCTATAGAAAACACACAAAAACTAATTTGATTGGACAGTTTCCTTACTCACCTAGGAGGTACAAGTCAGTTACACCCCTCCACGTTCGGTCTGTGGAATTTACACTATCGCTCGCTCAACAGTATATACATAATTACTAGTAATTAAAGATCCTAGGCTACATACACTATACTATTTACGCTCCTTATGTGCAGACAATTCACTTACTCCGCCTAAAAATTACTTTTTTAATGTCCATATATATATATATATATATATATGTTATGTTTAGCTTCAATTTAATAACTTGTGTTGTTCCATAATGTTTACCTTCACTTAATATTTTTATGTTTGTGTTTGTTTTATCGATTCTGAAAGTGTTGTTTTATTTGTGTATGGTTGTTGCTGTTGTTGTTTTTCTGATTATCAGTTGCCATACATAGTGCCAAAAAGAAAGCGGACGTCTTGCCTCATGATGGGACTCCAGCTGGGGTTAATCCGTACCCGACTGGTACTGGTGCTGGTAGGTCTTGTGCATATACCAGGGTCATACAGAGGTAGGGATAGGGATCCCCCCCCCCCCCCCCCCCCCCCCCCCAGACCTGTAGCCAGGAGTTTGCACAGGGGGGTTTGAATTTCGTAGAAACGCAAGAAAGCCACCTACTTTTGTTTTCTTCATTTATTCTTTAAAAAGCGAAAAAGATAAGGGAAAATATGCTAAAACTAATAATTTGTCTGATGTTCTATGTGTTCTATTAATAAATCCATTGAACACTGCTGACTTTCAGCAATAAGTGGTAAACAGCTAACGCTATATTGTTCTCGTGTCACCGGGCTTCTAACCACTACCGTGAGTTCTACACAAACAATGAACCATTAATAGGCGGCCTTTCTTACTATAAGTTGTCTAAATAAGTACATTAGGCACACCATAAAAAGAATAGTTGTAGCGTAGCTTGCTTTATCAGTGCCATAACGAGAGCGATATTTTGTAGTCAAGGAGCTCAATGTGTACCTGAAAGCTTGGAATCAAACTAGGCCATCCACATACAGAGTGAAGTATATCCGGGGATTATAGCGAAATAGCAGAAAATTCCATTGTGATTTAGACACGATCGACCAGAAGTCGACATTCCATAAGTTAAATGTGAGGTGTGGCTAAATAATTTACTTCTGGTCACTCAAACCAAACCCCCAACCCCCCCTGGCTACGGGTATGCCCCCCACCCCCCCAGAATTTCATGAAATGAATTAATAATATTTACTACTTAATGGTATTCTGTGGTTATGATTTATAATGGTATTCTGTGATTTTGTTGTTTCTAATATTTGATATAAGTTCACTTCAGTTAATTGAGGTCCTTCAATTGCAATACACATTAGTCTTCCAAAATTGATGTCACTAATTCTAGACCTGAGACGATTTTTAACCAAATGGGTGTGGTTTCAGCAAAGGGTTTTTTGCTACATGTGCCCCCTCCCTTCCTTCCTAAACTCTAAGCTCTTCTCACCATAGTTGCAACAAGACGTGACTCACTAATCTTAAATATTACAGCTTACCTCCTCATGTATGGAATATGTACTATTATTGTATACTTGTATAATTTCTATTAGAGCGCACTTCTCGAAAGATGGCAACAGCTGGTATTGGTTCAGATGCGGGTGGTGCAAACCTTGTGGGTGCTTCAGCACAGAGAGGTGACCTCAAAGCTATGGGAGATGGAACATGTAAGTGAACAGTAGCGTGTTGTTTGTATGTGTGTGCATGCGTGTCTGACTTGCTACTCCTGATTTTTCATCGGTAAACATACACTATATCTATTGTGTACATACTAGTAGATAAGAATTCATCTAGGATGTAATTAATAGTAGGCAAGAATACACACAACTTGCCATTCTTTGCATACTCAAAGTCACATTATCAAAATCAACTTACACCCGTGGTGTGTGTGTGTGTGTGTGTGACAGCAGTAGTGTTGTGTCTTTCAGAAAAGTCAGCCTAGCCTTGTTTTGATAAAATGCAATTGACTTGATTAAAAAGATTAAGAACATAGTGAGCAAACTAGAATTCAACCAGTTCAGTAGTTGCCTATTCGAATTAGCTAACATTGATTTTATATGTGATGATACTTTACCAATTACACATAAGTTGTAGCTTATTATTTTTCTGGCTTTTAATATTACCTTAAATAAATAAGAAATAAATCTTGTACCGCAATCACTGCAGCATTTATAGCAGACTGAACTGAAAAAGAAAATTTCAAGGGGAAGCACCTTGATACCAGTCGCTAATTACATTTAAAAAACATAACCATATTAGGTTGTCAGCTATGTGTATGATATGATGGTAATGTTTTTTTTTAATATGGATTAATGTTATTAATAATTAATTAGTTAATTAGTTATATAAATTTTAGTACCGAAGTTTTTTACTACTGTGATGTGCTGTATAAAATTTTATTGTTTAGCAAGTGGTATCATGGCAATAGGAGATAAATGTAGCACTTCCTCACACCATTCTCAAGGTGACGTAATATCTCAGCAAGGTATGTGTGTATATAATGTATATATGTATGTGTATGTATTTATGTATATATGTGACCGGTTTTGGGAAAATCGGCCTAAAAGCGGCAAACAATTTTTTTCAGTATCCCCGGGTAAAGCCTTATGGGGTCAATTTTTTTCGAAAATTTTTTTATGGCAGAAATGGATAGACACCAGTTAGCTCTAGCTTATGACGCAGTTGTAAGCTCTGGCGTGCTCTAGAACTCACACTAGGAGGCTAGAAACACTAGCCGGTTGGACTCGTGTACGGAGAGTTGCTAAGAAATTATTGGCGGGCTTTTTACTAACAGCCGGGAAAAAACTGTAGCTAACTAATTCACTTACTATTCTACATAATTCACGTACTCACGCAATTCTCGCCATCATAGTTGTGGGGAACTTCGAGCTCCGCAGACCTCTGGCGCCCACACGCTTGCGCTTGCAGTCGGTATAGGGTTATATCGCTGCCACCAGAGTTCTGGGGCCTTCTGCGCTGACCTTAGTCTCAGACATTGTGTTAGTTACAGATATGACAGAACTGCTGGGGTCATGAGTGGGTGAGGGTTTTATACCAGGCCTCACACGTGACCCCAACTACGTAATACTACAATTAACAAATAAGGTAACATGACCAAATATGGTAACACAACATAAGCCTCGTGGCACGCAAAATGAATATGATTAAGTTATGATGCGCATGTGTAGTTCTAGTTCTAATTAATGTTCTCTTCCTCAATCTTCTCTTTTACTTCCTCTTCTCTGTTTCTCCTTCCTTCTGTCTGCTTCTCTCTTCTCTCCTGCCCGAATGTGAGGCCTCCAGGCCCACAATAGTTTCTTAAGGAGCCCTGCATTAAGCCTTTTAGACTTCTTTCAATCCGCCTGTAACCGGTTTATTCCATAGTGTCCCGGAGACACGCAGTAATAGTATACGGGCACAAGGCACGCCCCCTGACCTTAGCAACGCCTTTACCTGGCGTTTTTTCGAAATCAGCAATAATAAGTTTAGCAAAAATACTGAAGTGTTGTAGTGCGTAGGGCGAAGACGGCTTGTGCTACAGCTTCCAAATTAGGAGGAAGGCATCCCAAGGCCCCGTGCAGCCTACTGGTAGAATAAATTAGAAAACTTTAGATGCCGCGTTTAGCCGGGTTTTCACAAATCCGGTCACATATGTGTGTATGTAAGTGTGTATATGTATATATGTATGTATGTATGTATGTACGTCCGTATGTATGTATGTATGTATGTACGTATGTATGTACGTATATACGTATGTAAGTACGTACGTAAGTACGTACGTAAGTACGTACGTAAGTATGTATGTATGTATGTACATACCTATGTATGTACGTATATACGTACGTATGTATGTATGTATGTATATATGTATGTATATATGTACGTACATACGTATGTATGTATGTAAGTAGAAGACAAAATAAAGTTCCGCACAATTAAAAAATGGGAGAAAACTGGTACGCCGTTTTGTAAAAAAAACGGCCATTATGTTCGACCGCGTTATCATTTTAATCTTTATCATTCACCACATGCTTCTCAAAGAAATATAAAAAAATCATTTATCCAATAAAACATTCCAATTTTTTTGTTTATAGGCTCCTGAGGTGGAGCTTTTTGGGTTAATAAAAGTATAGCCGTCCTATCCGAAGTCGTTCGACTACCGCACAGTATCGACGCTTTCTCGATGTTAGGGCCTTCTCGTGCTTAGATTTTTTACTGCTGGAGGTCCATCAGTAGCTAATAGAAGACCTATGAATAGAAGTGTGGACCTCGTTGTAGCTCTGTGCCCGTCAAAACTTCAGTCTGCAGCTTTATTGAAGCAAGTTAAATTTTTGTACGAGCTTTATTGCACTATCCCCGTAGCGTTTAACAGGTGATACAAGGCCTTAGCTTGCTGGTATAGCTATGGAAGAGTTTCTAGCTAAAAAATATCAGTGAATCGACGGAAAAGCTTAACCGTTTCTTTTTTTACGTTTTTTAGTAAACGGTGTCGACTGTTTAGTCAAAACGGTATGGAACACAACGGTAAAAAATACAGTAGAAAACTACTGTTTTACAGCACTACGGAACAGAATCTGGAACTTTATTTTGTTGCCCACTGTATGTATGTACGTGTGTATGTGTATTTACTAGTATATGCATGTATGTATGTGTGTATATGTGTGTATATGTACGTCGTATGTATGTAAGTATGTATGTATGTATGTGTTATTGACTGACTTGTCAACATTAGCATTTATTCCTTCACATCAGATTTTCCAACTTTTCCAGTTTAATAACTTATACATACAAATAATAATTAGTATCATTTGGTGAATGGAGTCACGCTGCTAGGAGCCAGCAGCATGTACTCCTCACATGTTCCTGACCTCTTATTACTACCTGCTTAGTTGACATGCCCAATAGTCATAGCCACAAAAGTCAATCACTAAACTTGTCCGGGTTGATTACTGGCTATAGTTTATACGTAGCTTGCCCTGTATTTGTAAGAATGAACAATGCAAGGGAAGAACATGAGTGAGAATGGTAGAATGAGGTCATTATGTTTTGTGTTTTTATCAGTTATTATTGCTTGAGATCACTGAGGTATGAGTTTAATATATTACATCTATAGGTGTTGGTAAAAATGTATATGCTGACCCTGAAGATGAGGACGTAGAAAGCTTCAGCAGAGGAGGTAAAAAATTCTATACTTTGTTGTGAGAAGTAGTCACATGAAAAACGACATAATTAGTGTTAGCACGAGTGATGTTATCTGTACCGAATAGGTATCTAAATCTATATAATAATGTGTTTGTGCATCAGTAATGATGATGACAATGCTGTGTATAGCCAGGTTGGTGTAGTGTTACCTCTAACTGAATGGGTAAAAGATCATCACATACACAACTATTGTAGTTAAAAGCAAGGGAAAAATTAGTTGGTGCCAGAAAAAAAGTTTCAGAGTATGGCCGTAAAAAGGTAGTTTTTTTTTAAACCGTTGTTTTTACCATTGCATTCCATACCGTTTTGACTAAACAGCTGACACCGTTTACTAAAATAATTAAGCTTTTCCATCGTTTCACTGATATTTTCTTGCTAGAAACTCTTCCATAGCTATATCAGCAAGCTAAGTCTTGTATCACCTGGTAAATGCTATGGGGATAGTGCTAGCGAGCTCGAAAAAGTTTAACTTGCTTCATTAAAGCTGACGACTGAAGATCCAACGGGCACAAAACTATAGCCAGGTCTGCACTTCATAGATCTCCTGTTAGCTTCTGATGGGACTTCCAGTGGTAAAAATTTCTAAGCCCGCGAAGGCCCTAGCATCTAGAAAACATCGGTGGTTAAAGTAACAATTCTCTGTGAAACAGCTTCGAATTGGATGGATTTAAAAAAAATTTTCACTCCAAAGTCTCAGCCTCAGGAGCCTACACAAAAAAAAAATTGGAATGTTTTTTGTTTTTTTTAGAGTAAGGCATGCAGTGAATGAGAAAGATTAAAACGGTAACTCTGTTGAACGGAATGGCCATTTTTACCAAACGGCATACCGGTTTTTTCCCTTTTTTTAATCGTGTGATGGCTGTTTTACGGAATAGAATACGAAAATTTTTTTGGTGCCTACTGTATATCCACAATAATCGATAGAAGGACAGAGAGCATAAGAAGCAGAAGAGATAGATAAAATCTGTGACTCAAAGAAAGAATGGAATAAGGTAAGGAGTAGGACAAGTAGAGCTGAGAGGACTTAGGAAGAAATAGAGGGAAACTGATCTGATGCGACTAAATCAAGTAATAGAGCATTATAAGACCTTATGGTACTACATGCCAAAGTTATACATTGAGTGCCACTGTGTGGTGGGGTACTTGCCAGTTCATATATTTCCGTAATGTTTTTATTTTTTGTCATTACATACGAACTCAATCAATGCAAGTGTGTTGTACTTGATTTGACTTTTTGTGTTGTTGTTGTTATTGTTTTCTAGTATCCATGAAATTGGATAAGTCATATAAAGACTTTCCCAATGCGAATGGATTTTTTGTGATATTCTCAAACAAAGAAGGAATTGGAGAACGAACTATTGATAACGTTCATAACACTAGTGACAATCTATGTCACTCATTTGGTAGACAAGGCTTAGCGTGTTGCCAGTTCAAGGACTGTGAGAAGGCAGAAATAAAGGCGGCGTACAAGGAACTTGCAGCCATGGTACTTCCCAAATTTAAGTCCGTCATCATCTACCATATTGGTCATGGAGAGAATTCGTACATCAACGTTAGAGATGGTTTCTTGTCAATTCTAACATTGAAAAGTATAATCTCTGAGCAGAATGCACCAAACTTAAAAGGAAAGGCCAAAGTGCTAATCATTGACTGCTGCAGGTGTGGAATTCTAGCTCACAATCAGACGTACAATGATATACTAGTTGTTTATACGACTGCTCTGGGGAAAATATCATTTGTTTTTACTGCTCGTGGTATGAGCATTGCTTCTGAAAAGCTCGTTGAATTGCTGGAACGTGACGTGCACTGCAGTTTGAACGATCTTTTGGTTGTGGATCTGAGCGAGGCCGTGAGGAAAGCTGCAGCTCTATCCGATGACGATGACTTGAATCTTAAAATCAATTGTGAAGGCGGTCTCAGCAGAACAGTACATCTCAATGAGGACAGGCTCAAATGCAGTAAGTTACAAATTAATTGTTACAGTTTATTCAGACATTGTCTGCTTGTAAGTTAACATTAATAATGTGCACCATCAGCTGTCAGAAGTTGTTACTAGTGTTCTATCCACTAAGCTATGACAAACCTCGACTTCCGTGATTTTCACATTTTTCCTTTATACTGTTGAGTAGTACCGCTTGCTACAGTCTCATACTCAACAGACCACCAATTATGTGCCTTCAGAACACCTTTTCGGAAAAGGCTTGTTGCTTTTTTCCAGACCCCTTTAGGTGAGAAAGTTTCAATCTAGTTTTTATGAAGGGGTCAGAACTTGATAATTGGGATGATAAAATCTTTCCAATCCACAAATTATGGCTCCTCTCCGTAGAAGGAGGTGTTTCCGGTCGACACCGAAAAGGTGTTCTGACGGCACATGATTGGTGGTCTGTTGAGTACAAGACTGCAGCAAGTGGTACTACTCAACAGTATAAAGGAAAAATGTGAAGGTCTTGTAAGTCGAGGGTTGTCGTAGTTCAGTGGTTAGAGCACTGGTGGCTAAAGCCAGTAGCCATGGTTCGAATCCCCGGCGACAATTAATATTTTTTCACATTTGTCCTTTGCTTTTTTCAGGCCCCTTTAGGTGAGAAAGTTTCGATCTAAAAAAATAAGTCAAGTAGTGTTACTGTATACGATTATTTTGCAGGGTTTCATACAGGATTTTCAGTTTGGGGGGGGGAGGTGTTGTGTGTGGGTTAACTGGGATGGGAGAGTATACTTTTTACTAGCACTTCCAGTTGGAATAGCAACCGTCGAAAGATTGTTTAGTCACATGAAAGAATCGCTTGTCTGATGAAAACTTGACTTACCTTATGAGAATTGCCATTGAAGGCCCAGCCTTAAGTGAAGTTAATTTTAATGAAATTCTGGACATTTTTAAAGAAAAAATAATAGGCGCATTAGACTGTAATTGGTATATTTTGTATTTTATGAATGGTCACCAAATGGTGGATTGCCCTTTGAAGCAACTAATTTTTCAAGAAAAAAATATTGAAAGTTTACCAGTAGGTAAATTAATGTTTAGAACATGGCTGATGTAGTTTTTGTATTGTGACAGAGGAACTTTAAACTACTTTGGTCCATCAAAGAGGAACACTATTAACTTAATGCCCGTGACTTGAGGGCAGGGACACTTAGTGTCCCTCCAGTTGTGCTTAATGTCCCTAGTGTCCCTCCAATTGTGCTTAATGTCCCTCCAATGGCATTGTTAGGAGCAGTCGCTATGTTCTAAATCAGTTAGGCACTGCGCAGCCATCGTAAACCATCATTTTTAGGGTCCCTCTGACCCCAAGTAGCGCCCTCGCTATGCTCGGGACGCTATAACCTAGGACCTTCAGGACCCTAAAATGGCAGTTCCCTTTGAGGCAGTTCCCTTTTATTTTATGTATGTTTGTGGGTTTTAGTGGCACCTACTAATGTGGTCCTGGAGGAAGACAATGAGAAAGGAGAGTGTGCCTTGCGCTGGAAGAAGCCTCGACATGACAAAAAGCAAAACCTGCTCAACTACTCAGTTGTTTCCAAGCAGAAGTCTTCTGATGATGTAATACCAATAAAAGGTATGTAATACCAATAAAAGGTTGTTGTTCTCTTTCAGGCATTTAAAGCTTTTTGCATGTTATAAGGCTATAGCTACCTGTGGTTGTTTATGGTTGCTTGCTGTAGAAATTCAAAAATCCAATTTAAATGCTAAAAGCCCCCTGAAAGTGGGCATCAAAGTACAGCCTCTCAAGTTAGGGGTGTTGCTTTATATTGACCCTGAACTGTAAGCTTTAAAATGGAAGTGACAAAGTAAGAGTTGCTGTTTTTGTATCTGTTGGCAATGTTTTGATGGTTTTTTTATAGGAATAATTATTATATGCACTTTTAAAATTTTTTGTTGTCAATAAATGTTCTAATTGAGTTTCTTGATCTTCAGCATTAATTTTTAAATTGATACTGGTGAATATATTATACAGAAATAATGTAGCTTTTACAAAGTAATTAAAATTTAGTCTGCAATAACCTTGTATATGCAATAATGTAAGTACTTTAACAAATATCAACATTAGATCCACGAAAGTTTGGTAGAGCTATTTACAGTCCATTGGAGAACTGAGATAGTCAAGCTTTGCACCTCCATCATTCTGAAAGTGCAGTGTTTGTAATTTCTGCAAAATCAAATTTTTAACCCTCAGCGTGCATGTGTGAGAGGATTACAGTACTTGTTAGTCGGTTTGTCAGTCATAAATGAGCGTCTCTTGCATGTTTAGCTTTTCTTAGAAAACAGAATTTATGTCTGCTGTTTTGTTGCACAAACCACATTGACTTCGATTGCATGAGCATATCAACACGTTGATACTACATCAAAATAAATTATTATTTGGGTCTTTGTAATAGCTAGCTAGCTACTTTATAGTAATGCTTAGGGTTCACACCTTTGGTGCTTCATCACTATGCCTTATCAAGAATTTGGTACCATTTTTTTTTCTTACTTGAATTTCATTGTATGTACTAGCAAAAAGTATCACCATTTGGTCAAGTAATACTCTATTATATGGGGCACATTATTACTTTGTGTTGAGTATCGAATGTGATTAGTTATGAACACAATTTGCCATCGTTTTGAGATTTCCATGAATTGTTAGTTTAGAAATTTTGCAACTTTAATACTCAGTTTTATGTAGACAATTGTGCATATTATAGGAAAAAATTACATATTTAACTTTTATATATTTTTAGTTTTTTTGTTGTGTTTCTGTTTTAATAGAGGACATTGATTCCTCACAAACACAGTATATAATGCGAGGCCAGGATGTTTGTGGCAAACAACTGACAGTGGTAGCAAATTACTATGGCAAGCAAGTCTCAGCTACTGATTTTGATTCTAATTGGTGCACTGTAAATGGTACATATTTGAAGCCCTGGGATACTATCAAAAGTAAGTTTGCCATAGTGTATTTCATCAAAATACCTTTAAAAAGAACATATATATTATATATATATATATAATATGTGTGTGTGTGTATATAGTTAATTAATACACCAACAACATCAACAGCAATAATAATAATAATAATAATAATAATAATATAATAATAATAGTAATAATAATAGTACAATTATAATAATAAAGTATATGTGACAGTCTATGGGAAAAGGGGGCACTTCACGCAAAAATTGAAATTGAGATATAGGCTCCAGAAGTAAGTCATAGGAAAAATTCTTTCTTTCTCCTGTTTTTGTTTTTTGCAGAATTAGTCTTAGTGACCCTTACTCTAAGTCTACGCCAAATTTCAAATGCCGAAACAACTTAAAAGACCCCAAGCGTGCCGTGGAAAGACAAGCTACTTTTTATTCTCTCTCGTTCTCTAAGTACAATAAACGGGGAATGGGCGGAGTTTCAAACAAGCAGTTAAAAAAAAACGGCATAGCTTTGAGAATAGTGCATGCAATCTACAGCCTACCTCTGGTTGAAAGTTTACCACTACATGGAGTAGAGTAGCCAAGGATTCCGACAAGACAGGCTGTGAGACGCTCTGAAAGCTAAAAAGAACTCTACGCAAACTTCGTTAGTCGCCGTTAAAAAGCGGCTGCACGATTCAATTGCGTACGCGGAGTACGCCGTTAAGTATACGGAAACAATAATTATACCGGAAGTGGAAATTCAATTTATGTTTTCTCGATTTCTAGTTCAATTGCTTTGCTGAATACAGCCCAGTTCAACTGCCAGTTTCTCTGCGCGTCGAAGGTTTTACCCTCCAGTATTTTAGCACTAAGTTGAGATAAATTGTAGCTTTTTATTAGCATAAAAAACTCATTTTTTTTGGTTTGAGTGAAGTGCCCCCTTTTCCCATAGACTGTCACATATATTTCAATTAAATGATGCTTTGAATATTCTATAATTTGATCAATTAATTTGTGTATATCAATAGAGCGAGTCCGAAATTTTTTGTGCTGCTACAAACGGTATTTACTATTGGTCATGTTGCTACTAATCATCCAAGCTGCTTGCTCTGGCTCATTTTATGGTGGTGTGCACTTGAGTATACCTCACTTTAACATTCTGGCCGTGACTAAAACAGTCATGGATTGCGAAAAACTGGGAGCAGTGAAATTTTTCTTGTCTGAAGTATTCCTCACCCAGCAAGCCACAGATTCCATAAATGACAACCCTGAAGGCCTCTCCATGAAAATTAAATCACTTCCAAGAAGTGATGTCTTGAATGCTCGCCAAACTGAACAATATGCTGGGAGGACTGATGAGACTACTTTGACAAAACACTATACTACGTTCCTTATCCCTGATGGTTACTACGCCTACCCTATCCACGTGTGGGCAGGTTCTAATCTTACAGTTCAAATCAACATGTCATACGACGATGGTTTTCCACCTAGAGTGTTAACTATGTTTGTTATTCTTGGTGATGACAACTACAATGCATTTACTATTAACCCGTCCTCTTGTCCTCACTGTGAATATGAATTCGATCTGATTGGCCGTTTCAGAGAAACCTATAATATGACTTTAAAGAGCAACGGATACTACTACATTGTCATTAAAGTACAAACGGATCATAACATAACATTTTCTGCCGCTGTAAACTTTGACTATTACACCATCTCTGAAGAAGACTTGGATTTTTCATACCCAGTGAAACTAGACCAAGTGGATAAAGAAGTGGGCATGTCACTTCATAGAGGCAACATGATAGTTTGTGCTGTAGACTCTGCACCTGATGGTGGTCAATATACAATTCATCTTGGTATGAAGTACAGTCTTTATAGTCTTATTGTGGTGACTATTCCTCTTTCTGTGTTGCTTTTATGTATATTGTTTGCACTTATTTTATGTTTTGTAAGGAAATCACACTGCCATCATACACGCAACCAATATGTACAACTCCAAGAAGAAGCACATTGATATAACGATTTTTAGTTTACAATTGCATCATAATATTTTTCAGCGTATTGTTTTTTAATCATTCATGTCATGTCATGTAGCTATTTTTATATGTAACTGAATATTCCATTAAAAATGAAAGCTTGTTATGCAAATAGATGGCTGGATTATTGTTACTTATTGCAGCTATTATGTTTATAATGTCATTAGCGATTGGAATCCCCTTAATTAGTATGGATCATTGGGAATATCCTAGAGAACCAAGGATGGTAGCCAGATTGTGGTAGCTAGTCATAGACCTATAGTACCAGTACAGAGAGTTATGCACACAATGATTTTGTTGAAATCTACCAGTATGTATAGGTAGCCGTAATGGTTAGCCAGACTAAAATTATTTTTTAATGTGACTATGGCAGAGATTCAAAATATAGGGTGCTTGAGCACACCATAGCTAGTACTTAATGCACGAGTCAGTGTGATATGACAAATATTTCACTAGCAGCGGGCTAATGTATTTTCACTAGCCAAGGCAGTGAAAATTAAGCCTGAGAGTGAAATATCCTGCCATATCACTCTAATGAGTGTAATAAGTGGTTTATTCTATGCTAGATCTTCACTGAAGTTGCTTGTATTAGGGTTGGTAACTACATTAGGGTAAAGTTATCTGTAAAACTCTTTGGGGCTCCCCACACCCCCAGATGATGCTTCTCTAACCTGGTTGGGTAGTCACTAGGGGAAGGTAGAAGATAAAACTGGTAAGCTAGACTGGTTGCTATAACTACTAACGTATTATAGGGTAACGAGCTTGGTAATGCAGGGTGAGATATTGCTTTTCATTTACTGTCAAAGTTCATTCCAAACGAGCAAGATTACATTTCTGCTCCAATAATGCTGCAAAAACACTACCATTGAATCAGTTATCTTATCGCTAACTATAATTGCGTAAATTTTGTCAAGCAAAAAACAAAAATAAAACGAAGTGGTTTGCATAATAGAAGCAAAATTTATTTAGCTATGTCCATTGCCAGGCAATCATCCTGACGGTGACATAATACTGTACAACACTTGTACACACATTCATAATCTCTTGAATGGTTTTTAGATTATATATAATAATATATAATATATATAAAATCTTTCCCAACAGCCATAGAGAGAGAAAGTGAGGAATGCAAGTGTTTGCCCGACATCATGCTCACAGGTAGCTATGTCCTCATCATTATGCACTTCTCCCTCCAAGGAAGGGTGGAGTTTGGAGTGGCTGGAGCATTTTCTTCTGACACTGATCATTATCAGTCCCAGATGTGTGTATGGGCTGGTTCTAAGTGTTCATGCCCATGAAGAAGCTCTTCTTTTAGGGATTTTTATGTTGAGAGCAAATTTAGAGGAGAGCTAGCTAGTTGTTTGAAACCTCTATAGCTAATTGTGACTATACAGGACTGGTAAAGGGAAAGTTTCATTATATATTTTTTAAATTAGGTATTGTGTTTAATTGTCATATCTTGATGTCTATCTGTTAAGCTCCTATAAAAATAACATGGCAACAAAAAAACATTTGCTTAGCTTTTACATTTGGTTCCTGTTTTGGTCAAATTTGTCAGGGTCAGTCGTCTTAGGTAAGGTCAAAAATAGGTCTCTTAGCGTAAATCTGTAGGTATTCATATTCTAATTGGTTGAAGTGAAGCAAGTTGCAGCTGAGTGCAAGCACCAGTGTTACATATTTATGACGTCCAGCTGAAGTTTCTGTAGGAAGAGAAGGAGGGCCAGAACACACTCGAAAGCTACAGATTACTCCATGTGTGTAATAAACTCTTCTCCAGTGATTCTTTTGACGTGGAATCTTCCTTTGCTGTTCAGGTTGGAATAAGCTTACTGGTGAAGTTATTTTTGTCTTCTCCATCACCATTTATTAGTCTATAGACAAAATAATTGAATTTCCTGTAGTCACGTATTTAGAAATTTTCATGTTTCTCCACTTTTCTACAGGAAATTCAAGTTTTTTTTCTCTGTGAGGCATAGCTATGTGCTACTGCCACCAATAATGCTCAAGGAACTTACCTTTAGATTGCCAAACTTGTAGTTGGATGGCAAAAGATGTATATAATAGGACTATAGTTGCACGTATAGTATAACTACCCATGGTTTTGTGGTGGAACTATACATTAGTTAGCTACCTACCCATCTGTGATTATTAAGGTATAGTTCTTTGAGCTCAGCAGCAGTTAAAAAAATTAGCAGTAATTTCTACTCCGTATATGAAATCATGACAAGAATCAGAACTCGCAGACTCCTAGGTCGGGTAATTCGAGCTCATAAAAATATGGCTCTAAATTACACTGGCATGCACACCCTCTCTGTGAGTGTCTCCCTTCCTCTTCAACTGAAGTAAGGAGCATGAAAGGCTCAGTTGATTGGAAGCACCACTTTTGTCATTATAGAAACCTTAGTTTACCCAAGATGATATCACAATAAGCTCCACCCAATTTAACCACAACAGGATGTGCTTTTAAACACTGCTAAGGACTACATTTGATTTTTATTATAATGGAATTTGTAAAGATGATAATGGTATGTTTTGTGATGGATTGCATGTAGTTACTATTCATTTCAAAGTTTGAAAAATCTGTGTGGAGACTGGCAGTACACAAAAATTGCACTTTTCAACATCATGCCACTCAAGACCGTTTACCTTGGGATTCTGTTAGATTATTGGATACTTATGTACATATTGTGTTGGGTCAGAACCTGAGCCTACATCAACTGCGACAACCAGACCATATGATATTTATTGATCCAGCCAGAACAATTGCAAGTGTAATTATATTGCTCTTTGAAAATAAAAGCATAAGTAGAAAAAGGAATATAAAAATATTTACTAGAAGATTGAAACTAAGATTCTAAGACATTTTTAGAGCTAATTTTAAGGTGTCTGCAGTTGAGCTAAGCTTTAGGTTTACAAGTAATTTTATTAATCCCTCCCAAGTTGATGAATAATAAGGAGATCCATCATTTATCCAGTCTATTATTACATCTCGACAACACTACCTGACATCTCCCCGACGCTGGCTATCAATACATTGTAAACGAGCTGTAGTTAGTCCAAGTAAAGCTCCAGCATCATCCCACTTGATATTTATCTCATCTCTCACTCTGAGAGTCTGTGACTGGCCATCAGTGTCTGTCCACTCTAGCAATGTTAAATTTCTTAAAGAAAATGCAAGATCTAAAATTTATACCAAATAATGATGAGCACATAAACCAATAAATTTCTAGTTGGTTACCTGGTGTAGCAAAAGTTGCAGAACATCTTGGACACTGAGCCGCCACAAATGTACTGTTGTTGTTGGATGCATGTTGGTTTGATAATCCGTCCTCTGAAGTGACAACTCTCATTGATGTTCTCCCTATGATAATTGTATTAAATAAATAACAATAACTTCTATTATATTCATAACTAAGCAAAGGTTTACTTGATGTATGAGCAGAACCCACTTCTGTTGATGATGTAAGTGAAGACAAAGAATTACCTACATGCAAATATCCCATGGAATAAACTTATGTGAACATACTATGGTGTTATAATTATTTACCTTCCTTAAACCATGGACATCCAGACTCTGGAATTGTCAGCTTTCCACTACTGCAACGCATATAGAGACAATGTATGCCACTCTTTACTTCATGCAGTGATCCACATTTCTCAGGGCATGTCAAACTAAAAGCAGTGCCCACTTTGTCACAGCTGTAGTGAAGCTTTTTTAGTGATAGTTGAATACAATTGTCTAACATTACTCGAATGTTGTTACAGACTACATTAGGAGTAGTTGCCCTAGGGGCATACTTTGCAGAGTTATTGGAAGGAGGATGGTTTTCTAAGGCCACACTAACTTCCAGGTGAGAAATGCAACTTCTGAGGCAGATTTGATCAACATCTTCGGAGGAACTCACAAGTAAAGATATCTGGTCTTGATATATGCGGTCTTCCAACAAGTCAAAAGTGAGCTCCTGGTTTCCTTCTGGACACAAGAGAAAAGAAATGAGCATACCAAAGAGACCTTTAGGACAGTGACCAAGCTGGAAAGTGATAGCAAGAGGGGCAATACCAGTGTTGACTCTTTCTGATGAAGACTTTGGGACATGGTTCAAAATCAAAGGAATGAAATATTTTAGCACTCCACACCTGTCTGTGAAAGGAACTGCTATACGAAGGTGACGAAGAAACAAAAGGAACTGTTGAGGCGTAATTTGATTTT
>WLWD01006122.1_pt1 | contig 63944 bp, 56 predicted proteins | sample 6712731 | NCBI WGS metagenome assembly WLWD01 (sample SAMN12718690, study PRJNA576275) | sponge metagenome | isolation source: marine sponge | host: Mycale hentscheli | place: New Zealand: South Island, Marlborough, Capsize Point | collected 2014-11-01
ACCACTTTTTTTTTTCTAGGACTGTGCCACTTTTTTCCTCGAGACCAGTCGAGAGAAGATCAAGCATGCCATGTGCGCTCTGCTGGTGGAAATCCTTCTGCCAGTGGGTGCGGTCATCAAGGTGGAGGCGTCACTTCCTGTAGCTAGGAAGTTTGTCACCACTCTGTACAACCCATGCTTCGAGTCGGCCAAGAGAGGGAAGCACAGCACAGTGAGTTGGGAGGTGGAATGAACACGATGTGTGCCTTGTAAGAAGACAAGCTCTAGCGTGTGAGAAAGTGGTCTATTGTGTTTGCTTTTTTTGTTAGGGTTGTGTTTTAGGAAGTGTTTTTGTCATTTTGTTGTTGTTGTTTCCCCCTCTATTTTGCCTGCAGGCCTACATCCCGCTGGTGACAGTGTTGCTGGCCATTAGTGAAACACAGTTCTTCCTGACTCACTGGGGCAACTTCCTCATGCAAATTATCATGCACAATATCAAGGCAAGTTTGCTTGCACCCAGCCCCACCCACTCTTCTGCTAACTGAGGTGTCCCAATGCAATGTTTGTTGACCGGCCTAGATTAGTTTATTAGGTACACACATTTAAAGGCAGTTATGCTGTGTATTATAGAGAGGAGATAGCAAAGTGCAGAGGACAGCTTTGGAGTCATTGAATCGCCTGGTGTGGTAAGTTCTGATAATTTTGTGACGCTGTAGAGTATAACTGTGCACTGTGTGTGTATGTGTGCATGCATCTGTCCGTCCGTCCATCCGTCCAGGGTCTACATGGTGAGGATCAAGGGTGAAAGCAACATAGCCACTGTCAGGTGAGAGAAGAGATTATGATTATAGGCAAGGCTATACTGCCATTGTAATAGAGGTTTTCTTTCTTACATTTTTTTTATAAAAAGAAAAGGGAAGAAAAAGAAGCTATTGAATGTTTGTGACAACAATAATTAGTTATTCCCTCCCTCTTTCCCACAGCAAGCTCAAGACTATCCAAGAACTCCTGTTCCCCAAGGGCCAGCGAGGCATCCAGCCCAAGGACATGCCTCTCAACATCTTTGTCAAACTCATTCACTTTATTTCCAGGGTGCGTGTACACTAGCACACAGTTCGGCCTTTCACGCCTGGATTACCTTGGCTAGAATATACAGGAATGCAGTCACACCTAATGTTATGCTGTTGGTTTTGTTATGTTTATTTGTGGGATCATGTGAGGTATGTATATAGGGACAGTTGGATCAAACCTTGTTAAAACAACGATTTATATCTCACGCCTCCCTCCCAGTGTATAAGCTGATGGTCCTACTCTTTCCTGGTTCATACTCATTCTGAGGCTAAAACTATATAGCAATTGTTGCCCATGTGCTCCCAAAGCTGCTAACTAGAACTGACTTCTTGCTTGCAGACTAAGACTGGCTGCAGGCTATTCCTCACTGCAGATTATGACAGCTTGTCCTGAATTGCAGGATATAGCAGGCTTCTTGTTGCATGATAAAGCTTGCTGAATCTGCAACAGGCCAGTTTATGACAAAACATGTGCGTGCATGTATGTATGTGCGTGTGTAGGAGAGATTGGAGTATGGCATGGCTGAGATTCTTGACCTACTGAACCATGGCAGGACAAAGATTTCCATCAACCCAGAGGTGAGAACTGAATTGTTCAAAGAATAGAGTAGAGTCAGAGAGAGTTTAGATGAGCCATGTTGCAAATGTTTGTAATTCAGTAACTTATCTGTTACTGCATGAAAAAACAACAACAACCAATTAAGTGTCATTATTTAATTATATTAATAAGCTATTATAATATCCAGGAAAGAGGAGAACTATAAGAGATTGGGAATTGTGAAGTGCCTCAAATTCTAAGACACAAAACATTATACATTTTAATGCAGCTATAAAATTAGATTGGGGACACAACTAAAAGTGGTAGAAAGTATATTTTGTTTTGCTTTATTGTCATTATAGTTATTATAATTTGTTATCATCCAGAGAATGAACATTGCCTTGCGAGCATTTTTGGTAATTGCTGACAGCTTGGAGAAGAAGGAAGGAGACCCCCCAATGCCACTGAATGTTGGGCCCCTCCCATCTGGTGGTCCCCAGAGAATCAAAGGGAAATATCTGTCTACTACCCTCACAGATGAAACAGCCAGGAAGATAGGAGTCAAGGACTACTATCCAAAGTAAAGTACTGGGTTACTTAACAACATGTCCTGCATTCAGTTGACCTAATAGGACACAGCAATATATACACACAGTATTCTTATTGGTGGTTATGTCATTTTCATTGTGATTTTGTGAGTAGAATTCGCAGTGCCCTGGATGGCATGTTGAAGGCTCTGGACCAGCAAGTGGGCAAGACATTGGTTTCTACAAATCCTCAGAATGTCTCGCGTCCAGAGGAGGAGGTCCTGGGGTATGTCAGTAGTAAACGTGTATGATGTGTGTGAGGGTGTGTGTGTGGGGAGGGGGAGGGGGGTACATGTGTTTGTATGCGTGTTCATATGTGATAAATGTGTTCTATGAATTGTACTTCTGGTTCCACTAATTCCTGTTCCTCTTCTTCATAGCCCCGTCAAACCCAAGCTAGATCTTCTGAAGACCTGTGTGGCGGCCATTCCCCGCATCATGCCGGCAGACATGACACGTGACGACCTCCTGGAGATGTTGTCTCACCTTACCATACACCTGGACACTGAGCTGGTGCGCACGGCCTTCAACTCCCTCCAGAACATCATCACCAACTTCCCAGGATGGCGGCACCACGTCACTAAGATATTTGCTCTGTTCATCCTCAGGGACATCCCAGATAGCTGTCCTCTTGTGCTCGAGTCTGCACTCAAGATGTTGGTACAGATGGTCTCCCACTGGAAGGTCCTGCTGGGGTCAGACGGCACTGTGAGTCAGACAATCAGAGTTTAGCTATGGTGACTCTTTCATATTTCTTTTGGCTTAATGAGGGGTTGGGGGGGGGGGGTAGAAGAAGGGCAAAAGACATTTTAAAACTTGAGGGAAATAACCATTTTCAGTGAGAGGACTGGATTGATACAAGTAGAACATTATTGTTTTTGTGGTATGTATGTGTGTGTGTTTGCACATGTGCAGTCTCCTTCAAGCAGTGCTGCAGGCTCTCCACTGAAACCCAGCAAGAGTGCCAGAGGTGTGAAAGATCCTCCTACGTCCAGCCCTAAGGCCGGGGGTGGAGACGTCTCCAGTGCCATCAGCAATGCCTCGACATCATCTGTGAATGCTGCTGCGTCTCCAGGAGACAGCAAGAGTCGAGGAGCCAAAGGAAGCGGAGCTGGAAGTGGGGGCTCTACTTCAGAAGGGGAGGACGGTGGTGAAATGTACTACTGTCTGCCGTGGGTGGAGGCGTGTGCGTTGGTCACCATGTGCAGCTACAGGTCTGTCACTCGCAGACTCAGTCTCGTCTTACTCAAGGAGATACGCTCGCTGCACATGGCTCTGGAAATTGAGGTTGGTGTGGGATTCAGGACATTAGAGTGGAGGTGTGTGTGCTTGTGTGTGTGTGTGTGTGTGTGTGCTGTATGTTTTAGCCAGGTTAGGAAGGATGAAAGCTAAGGAAGTAGATATTAAAAACAAATGGCGGAGAACTGAACAGTTTCATCCACTTGATGGTTTCACTCACTCATACACACTCTCACACACACACATGCACATGTGCGTACATACATGCATGCACTGGTGCAGACACAAACAAATACTATCCTGGTGATTAGAAAATTATGTGTGTGTGAATTTTCTATCAGCGAACCATGCATTTTGTGTTTTGTTGTTGTTGTATTTCAGAGTGAGCAAGCTGCGTGCACCGTGATGGACATTGTGGAGAACGCTATGCCAAATATTGTGAAGAGATACCTGGCAACTCTCACCTTCAAGGAAAGGGTGAGTGACTGCAACATACATACAGTATGGCGCCAAAGAAAAGTTCCGAATTCCGTCCCGTAGAACGCCCGTGGAACGGTAGTCTTTTTACCATAGTTTTTATCGTTGCGTTCCGTACCGTTTTGACTAAACGGCCAACACTGTTTACTAAAACGGTGAAGCATTTCCGTCGATTCACAGATATTTTCTAGCTAGAAACTCTTCTTATAGCTATATCAGCAAGCTAAGGCCTTATATCGACCATTAAACGCTACGGGGATAGTGAAAAAAACTCGTACAAAATTTTCACTTGCTTCAATAAAGTTGCAGACCGAAATTCCGATGGGCACAGAGCTATAACGAGGTCCGCACTTCGTAGATCTTCTGTTAGCTACCGATGGACCTCCAGTAGTAAAAAATCTAAGCCGGAGAAGGCCCTAACTTCGAGAAAACGTCGATACTGTGCGGTGGTCGAACTAACAATTCTCCGCGAGACAACTTCGAATAGGACGGCTTCAATTTTTTTTAACCCGAAAAGCTCCGCCTCTGGAGCCTATAAACAAAAAATCGGAACGTTTTATTGGATAAACGATTTTTTATATTTCTTTGAGCGAGACATACGGTGAACGAGAAAGATTAAAACGGTAACGTGCTCGAACGGAACGGCCGTTTTTTAACAAACGGCGTACCGTTTCCCCCCCCCGTTTTTTAATCGTGCAACGGCAGTTCTACGGAACGGAATTCGGAATTTTTCTGTGTCTCCTACTGTACATAAGTATTGCCATTAGGGGATGGAAATTTATCCCTCCTCACCAGTTGCCATGTACATCAGCTAACTGTTGAGAAGTGTGGACATTTCTCACATAACTCAGACATGGTTGTAGTCTCAGCAGTTGTATGGGGAGATCGTGTGGTGGCCGATGATTGGATTCTTCTCTATCAATGATAAAAGAACCGTTTGTGGGTTTTTAAGAGACATATTTGCCTAATAGTGAAGAAAAAAACCTGCTAAATTTCATATTCAATTGTAAATTGAAGTAAAGGGTATGCTGTAATATTTACTCATCTATACTATCACCTTACTATTGTAAGTATGTGTGTGCACTCATGCGTTGTGTGTGTGTGTGTGTGCATTCAGTCAGAGCTGCGTCAGACTCACCAATCCCTGAACATCTACTGGATGGCTGACCGCACTTCCTGTTTCCTGGAGCAAGGTGGAAGTCGGGACAGCCTGAGGGATGCCTGGGCTCAATGTCTGGCAGGGCTGTTGGAGCCACACCTCCTGCCAGAGGTGTGTCCCACTGCCATTCACATCGCTTGGCCGTTCGCGTATCACCGCATGTGCAAGGCTTATGCCATACTGGACCCAGGGTAAGAGAGGCGGAGTCACTGAGGTTAAAATTTAAAGCGGTGATGAAATTTAATTTTCTATGACTATTTTTATTAAAGTACAAACAAAATAATTTTTAATCTAACCTATTCTATTTTTAGCTTTTAGCCACTAGGACAATTTCCTGTGTTCTCTATCTGTTGCTAAATTGTTTATTTTAGCTGGCAATTGATAGTATTACATTATAGTATTTGTGTTTTGGGGTCAGACTAGACCAAATCGTTAATATTAGAACAGGAAATTAGGACCTACAGTGGGAAGTTAAAAAGAGGTAATTGAGGAAGTGTGAAATCAACATGTTCCATGGATGAAGTGTTCCATGCATTCATCTTCCTCTCAATACAGTGGCTTGTATGCACACCACACAGTGTATAGTTATCTCACACATGGATGTTTCGGTGATGTGTTAATGAGTGTCACTGGCTCACTTGTCTTTCTCTTCTTGATACAGGTTTGTGGCTCATGAGAAAGGTGACCGACCTCCTTCCCTGAAGGGGCGACGTCCAGTCATGAGCACCGTGGAGATGTTCTTGTGGAGGAATTACCTCATCTTTCTCTCCTGTACTGCCCCGCCCTCCACGAGCCTGCAGGCGTCACTCATGTCTTCTGGAGATTGGTCAGGAGTTACAATTAATTAAGACTTGTGTGTTTGTGTTATGGTGCAGACTCCACCTTTTGGCTGACCATTTTTGTCATATTCTCGTTGAAATATTTATACCATGCATAATTTTGTGCTCTCTTAGTACCCACACTGTGGTAGTCCTATGAGAGAGATGTGTTAGTCTATTAATACCCACACTGTGGTAGTCCTATGAGAGAGATGTGTTAGTCTATTAATACCCACACTGTGGTAGTCCTATGAGAGAGATGTGTTAGTCTATTAGTACCCACACTGTGGTAGTCCTATGAGAGAGATGTGTTAGTCTATTAGTACCCACACTGTGGCAGTCCTATGAGAGAGATGTGTTAGTCTATTAGTACCCACACTGTGGTAGTCCTATGAGAGAGATGTGTTTAGTCTATTTCGTAATGTGGTGCTTCTTCCCAGTGAATCTAGCAACAAATATTAATATGTTCTCAATACAGGGCCACTCTCGGACTAACTACCTTTTATTTAATATTTGTTATCTTGTTTAGTGTTGTGACATCTGTTTACTAACTACATTTATTTATTTTTTTGCCAATGAATTTGTCACCAACGTAGTAGCGGCTGGTGGTCGAGGTGATAGAATGTTAAAATACTTGGGATTGTCCCCTCCACTTTGTGTATATGTGCGTGTGTGTATGTGCGTGTGTGTATGTGCGTGTGTGTATGTGCGTGTGTGTATGTGCGTGTGTGTGTGTGTGTGTGTGTAGCACCGTGCTGGAGGGAGGTGGTAGGAACCAGTTGGAGCTGAATGCCAGGAACCTGTTCCACAAGGTGGTGCCCTTCATCCGCATGGATGGAGAGATCAGAGAGGTGTGCATCACAGCCCTGGGAATGGTCCATCCCAATGCCTTTGGGTGAGCTGGTTGCTACTGTACGTTGCTATGCTTGAATTTCAGTGCACATGTGCTAGAGCTTTTGTATATTGTTGTCATTTTTGTAGTATCAATAGTGAATTTGAATGTTACATTTTCATTGAGTATTTCATTATTTAGATGGTGTTTTATAGCATGTAAAAATGTGCATGATTAATGTAATGTGATGATGATTTACCAAATCTTGGCTCTAATTTGCAGAGACTTAGTGGCAGAGCTGCATGCTGTCATTCACGATGCCCTCGACCAACGGAAAGAAAATGTGAGAATTTTCAATTTTACTATATTCTTTAGGGTTAGTGTCGTGGTTGTTATGGCTTCAGTTTGAGGCCACAAAGTTTCAGTAGTGTGGGGCAGGTGAAGGAGCATGGACTCCATTCTGTGTTTTACATTTCTCTCTGTGGTTGTGGTGACCAGAATCCACGGAAGAGACGCAGACGAGAGGTTCTTCGCGTGCAGATCACACGTGTGTTTGCCCTGACTGCCGAGCATGGATGCTTCCAGCAGAGTCCCATGACCCGCACAGAGAAGGGAGATGTCACCACAGTGTTCCTCGAATTTATTGAGGGAATCAAGTGAGTTACTAAGGACAGTGTTAGGAAAGGTAAGGGAGGGACTGTGTTAGGAAAGGTAAGGGAGGGATATGTGGGAAGGGCATGGAAGCAGACAGAAGCACTGCAAAGTGCTAGCACTAATTATAAGTCGAGGTTATTAGATTCTTCAGTTCTTGTATGCAAAGTTGGAACTATTTTTTCCTTCTCCATTCCTTCATAGAAATTGCCTGGAAGCCGATAGTGACCGAATGATGCCCTACCTCCAGGACTTGAGACTCTACTTTGCTGCCTTCATTTCCAATATCATCAACTCCCTTCCTCAGGGGCGTGATCGCTCACGCCTCTTTTCTCCCGAGATGCGGTATAGCCTGTTCTACGTGTTTGCCAACTGGTGTGATCTGTTCACCATCATCATGACAGACTCTGACCAGGAACTCAGGTGCTTATTTTTGTAGTTGTTGTCGTTGTTGTTGTTTACACATCCATGTTGTTGTTTGCACATATATGCGTAGGCGGAACCGCTACAGCCACCTGTCGGTCAACGCCCTGATGGCAATGTCTGCCTTGCTGTGTTGTGGCACAGTCTTCCACCCTAAGTGCCTGGACAAGGACTCTCGCATCTTCCGCTGGCTGGAGAACATGCTGAGCAGTGACGAGTCTAAGGTGAGAGAGTACCAATCAACCCAGGGGCCTGCATGGTTGGTTGATGTGTGTGTGTGTGTGTGTGTGTGTGTGTGTGTGTGTGGTAGAAGTTTAGTGGTTTTTTAAATCTAGTCAAGATTATTTATCAATGAAGGCAGTGCAGTAGAAAATTTTTAATATTCCAATTATACATTATATATAAATATGGTAGCAGTTTCTCTTTTTTTTCTTTTTCTTTTTTTTATCTGGTCAAGATCCAGTCGGTGAAGGCGTAGTAGAGAGCATTTTTCATTTGATACTGCAATGTATATTATATTCTAACAACTAATTGACCCTTTGCCTGCTTTACAATGTTCTGTTTGTCTTCTAATATCTGTTAAATTGTGTGTGCAAACTCATCTGGTGTGTGTTTATGTAACTATACTGCCTCCTGTCGCAAAACACGTAGGTATGAATTAAATTCCTGTAGGTCACATCAATGTACATGTATGTAAACATGTTCCATGTGGTGGTACATGTGTTGCTTGTAGAGACATACATGTGTGTGTACATTTGTCCCAACAGGTTCAGACTCTGGCGAGGAAGACAGTCCAGATGCTGCTACAGAACAACATCAATACCACTCTGCTCAACTGGGTTGTGGACCGTTGTTACGACTCCAAGCCTATCTGTGCTCAGCTGTGCTTCCATGCTCTGTGCAACACCATCACTTCCAAGTAAACCGACTAGCTAATTTGTGCAGCAATGTAATGATGCATGTAGTACATAGCTTATGTCTAAACCCCAAGTGTCGAAGTATGACCTGTATGTATGTGTGTGTGTTGTTGTTGTTGTTGTTGTTGTTGTTTGTGTGTTGTATTAATCAGTCCCAAGTACCGATGCAACATGATCACCATCCTCCATATTGTGCTCTACAAGACATCAGATTCTGAGCACACTACCAGAGAGAGGGCCATCCACCTCTTGCAGATACTGGACAGAAGGTGACTCGTTAGATAGTTCTAATAATTTCATATCTGAAGTCCTGTCGTAGGAGCATCTCTATGTTTCAACAATTTAATGTATAAAGAATGGGTGGTTCACCCTTGGTAGACATTTTATATGTGACTGTACGTAAGAAAAGGACAAATTAGGTAACTAATGGAGTGAACTTAGCAAATTGTCACAAAATGGAATAATTTTATACTTGAAGGACAGGATCTTCCTCATCAGTATAACACATACACACACACACACACACACACAACATGCACACTCATACATACACACACACACACACACACACACACACACACACACTCAGGTGTGCAAATGCTGTTTGTAGAGTCCTTGCTAACCTCTTGGCCTGTATTGTTATGTAGATATTTCACAACTGGTGCAGAGGGTCTGGAAAGGCGGCAGGAACTGCAGGGCTGTTTGAAGGGAGGGGCTTACTCTCAGAACCACGTGGAGCTCAGCAAAGAACTGGCACTAGCAAACCCAGAACTCACCCTCCCTATGTTCTGTGGTAGGTTCTTGTAGGTGTTAGCACAATTGCACATTAATAATTTATTTTTAACGGAGTTTTTTTTATACATACATAATATTATATATATAACATATATGTGACAGGCTATAGGAAAACAGACCACTTCACTCAAAAATTGAAAAATGAGTTATCATTATTTTTGAAAAGTACAAAAAATTTCCGTTTAAATGGTCCTTAAATCATATTCTAAATCGCTTCCTAGGCCGAGTTATGACCGCCAGAAGAGGATAGCCCAAGTAAGCGTTATTGGAGAAAACGGCACTTTAAAATTTTGAGGTAAGTTTCCGTATTCTAAAGTTATCTCCGCATCACTTAGTAGTTTCGCGCGAACTGCCACGTGGTGCCCAAGGGCGTGGTATCTTAGCTGCTTCATTAATTACCAAGTAACTGGGAATTACCCTCACAGGTAAGGGAAATACCCGCGCGTACGCGTTAACTTTCCCGGTAACAATTGAAACGTTACGCCGTAAACTGGGAGATACTAAAAAAGTTTGTGAACTTCAGCAGTGCGCAGGCTTTGAAGATAACTGTATTGGGAGCTGAAACTTGGTACAAGCGTAAGTTAAGATCTATAAATACTGATACTAAAAAAAAAAAACAACACAAAACTTGACTTGAACCGCTTTATGGGTCTGTATCTTGAAATGATTTTGTGCGTGAAGTGGTCTGTTTTCCTACAGCCTGTCACATATATGGTAAGGGATTTCGCCACTTGTATTGGCACAATTGCATTTGGTCCACTTTTTTGTTTTGTTTTGTTTTAGCTATGTACTACATGATATCTGGTTTCTGTCTTGATTATTGCTTGTATTTTGCTTTTGATCCTCATATGAGTACCTTTCAAAAATCTTTTTTTTTTTTTTTTTTTTTTTTCCCCCCCCCATTCGGAATAGAAACAGATGCTGTTGCTTGGTTGGTTCCAATACAGTGAATGTAGTTCATTGGTTAAATATAAGAGGGAGGAACAATTCACTGACGGTGGTGAGACAACTATCATGAATGAACACAGAAGTGTGCAATGTCCTGTATTCAGCACTCTGTTTATTACTTGCTTGTAGAGATGGTGGTCAGGTTTGAGATGTCCTCCTCCAGTGGCAAGCGAGGGTTGCTGCAGTACATGGTGCCATGGCTGGAGAATGTGGAACTAGTGGACCTGCAGCCCCAGGTGGTCATCGTCCAGCAAACCAGCAACATCATGCCTGAGGATGGGGGAGGGAGAAGAGCCTCTGGAAACCCCGCCCTCTCCGGGACTGGCTGGGGGTCCATGGAAGCAACGAAAGTTGTGCTGCATAATCTACTATATATCACCACAAAGGTGTGTGTGTGTGTGTGTGTGTGTGTGTGTTGTGTGTGTGTGAGCCAATCCTAATTTCTGTCATTGTTTGTGTGAAAGTTTCGACTTTTCTTGTAAGCTGTGTTGTATATACATGCACATGTTGAGCCTGCAACATGTGTACTGCATGGACATGTGTACTGCATGGACATGTGCACTGCATGGATATGTGTGATGCCTGCACATGTGCACTGCATGGATGTGTGTGATGCCTGCACATGTGCACTGCATGGACATGTGTACTATGGACATGTGTACTGCATGGACATGTGCACTGCATGGACGTGTGCACTGCATGGACGTGTGTGATGCCTGCACATGTGCACTGCATGGACATGTGCACTGCATGGATGTGTGTGATGCCTGCACATGTGCACTGCATGGACATGTGTACTATGGACATGTGTACTGCATGGACATGTGTACTGCATGGACATGTGCACTGCATGGATATGTGTGATGCCTGCACATGTGCACTGCATGGATGTGTGTGATGCCTGCACATGTGCACTGCATGGACATGTGTACTATGGACATGTGTACTGCATGGACATGTGCACTGCATGGACGTGTGCACTGCATGGATATGTGTGATGCCTGCACATGTGCACTGCATGGACATGTGCACTGCATGGATGTGTGTGATGCCTGCACATGTGCACTGCATGGACATGTGTACTATGGACATGTGTACTGCATGGACATGTGCACTGCATGGACATGTGCACTGCATGGACGTGTGTGATGCCTGCACATGTGCACTGCATGGATATGTGTGATACCTACACATGTGTACTTCATTGACATGTCCAGTGCATTCCTTTGTGTATGCCACGCCTTTGTTACAGTATGGAGATGAGTATTCTGTGGAGGTGGAGCGTCTGTGGTGTGCTCTGTGTACGTGGAGACACAACATTCGAGTGACCATCAACTACCTTGCCAGGCACATCCACATGGTGGCCAATGTGCCGCTCATGCTCATGCAGGCCAAGAGGATTGCCGTCTCCTTCAGTCGCACACAGTCTGCCTGTGTCGTCAACGAGCTCATCAAAGACTTGAATGTGAGTTGTTTATTGATCTATCTCCATTAGTTTATTTGGTGTGTTGTGATCGGGAAGAGTGGCCTTTTTATGTTTTGTTCTTATTATGCAGGAAAAAATGAGTCAAATGATTAGGTTTTTTTAAAATTATTATTATTATTATTATTATTATTATTATTATTATTATTATTACTGCTACTACTACTACTAGTGGTGTGTTTCAGCACAAATGGCATGTGAGAGCTACCTAGCTATATTGCATATCATAAACAACGAAAAGGATTTACTAATTTCATTTATATTCTCGAAATAAACTATTTATGATTAATATTTATGATCAATAGGCTAAAGAAAAGGAAGCTCACTGTGAGCTACTCTAGCATAAACTGTATAGTTGCTCTTCTCACCTCTAGTTTCCTTGAAGCCCAAATCCAATGAATAGCAGCACAGTGAAGTCGAAGTGTACTCGCTATTTAATGGCTCTGAAGAGAGAGAAAGTGGCATGGTTTTCAGGGGTTCTTGTAGTATGCTATGCATTGTTAAAGTTAAAATTGTTGAACCCTTTCATAACAACGATGATAATAATAATAATTGTTGTTGTTGTTGTTATTATTATTATTATATTTTATTTTTACATTTTCAGTCTGTCGAGCTCATCTCCTCAGATATGTCATCTGACCACACCCCTTCCCTAGTCTCCCCTCAAGGGACTCGTCGCTACGAACGTTCTCAGGATGCAGGCGTGATGGAGACGGTAGGCCCATTGCCCGAGAGCATGGAAGGGACTGAGTGGGCGGTGTTGTGGAGAATGACAGTGCGGCAGGTGGAGAGTGGAGCAGTGCCTCTGCCCATGCCCAAGAGCACTCAGTGCTGCGTCAGCATGAAGGACATGTTTAAGACTAGGTCTTCTCCTCAGCAACAAGCACCATTTCACAGGTACTGTATTGTACATACAGTATGCAGAGTGACGTTCTGCTTGTCTGTAAAGAAAGCAAATTTTATCAACAGCACAAAAATAATACACTTATGACATATTATGGTTTCTTTTATTTTGTTATAACGGTGTTTCTGTTTCACAATCCTCCTCCTACCCCGCCCACTTTTCAGGTGCAACTTTGCCTTGATTCTGCTGTCAGAGCTGGTAATGGAGCTACAGGATGTGGACTGGTCCTGCTTCCTGCCCCTCCTCCTCCACACTATCCTGCTCGGCCTCGACTGGTTCCGGCCCATTGTCTATGAGCACAGCAGGAAATTGCTAGGGAGCCTCATTGTGGTCCTGGCCTGTCGCAGTGACAAAATGGCCGCTCTACAAGCTAGGTCTGCCTTCTATCATGTTATCTGTGTGCTTGCATGTAAATATGTACATGAGAGTAAAAACTGATGCAATTTCAGTCAACAATTTTACGATTACAAAACTTTTCTCAACATTGGTTGGTCCCAACGGTGAGATGATTGTCATGTATTAATAAAGCTGTGTACACTTACCTTTTAGTTGTTGTTATTTTGTTTGTTTTGTTAGTTTCATTAGCTGCTAGTTAGTTTCTGAATGTCACAGTAGTAGTAGTAGTAATAGTAGTAGTAGTAGTTGTTGTAGTATTCAATTCTGGTGAGCATGTGCGTACGTGTCATTATTCCAGGTTTTTACAGCAGGAACTATTCCTGCGTTCTCCATCGTTCGGCATAGTGGGAGGTGAGACTGACCACTCCCACAGCTTCACAGCTCGCATGCTTCACACATTCTCAAACGACTCCCTCCACCCAACCTACGAACTTTTTCAAAATGCCCTGTCCCCCGAGGCCAAGAGCCTCATCAACTTCGTCTCCAGCCAGGAGACCCACCGTCCACCGTGGCCCTTTACCGAACTCAATGCCAATCGCTCCCTCGCTAGCGGAGATGTCCAGGAGTTGAACACTCTAGTAGGGAAAATGCTCACTGTGTTCCAGAATGTCTCAGCAACACAGCTAAAGGAGAGCTGGGCTAACACTGCATTACTGGTTAGTGACTCTGGCTCGATGCATGAGGGACAGTGGGGCTGGCTCCATGCTTGAGGGACAGTGGGGCTGGCTCGATGCTTGAGGGACAGTGGGGCTGGCTCGATGCTTGAGGGACAGTGGGGCTGGCTCGATGCTTGAGGGACAGTGGGGCTGGCTCCATGCTTGAGGGACAGTGGGGCTGGCTCCATGCTTGATGGACAGTGGCTTGCTCCATGCTTGAGGGACAGTGGGGCTGCTCGATGCATGATGGAAGTTGGCTGGCTCCATGCTTGAGGGACAGTGGGCTGGCTCGATGCATGCGGGACAGTGGGGCTGGGCTCCATGCTTTAGGCAGTGGCTGGCTCGATGCTTGAGGGACAGTGGGGCTGGCTCGATGCATGAGGGCAGTGTGGCTGGCTCCAGCTTGACGGGACAGTGGTGGGCTTGCTCCATGCTTGAGGGGCAGTGGGCTTGCTCCATGCTTGAGGGACAGTGGGGCCGGCTCCATGCATGAGGGACAGTGGGGCCGGCTCCATGCAGGAGGGACAGTGGGGGCCGGCTTGAGGGACCATGCATGAGGGACAGTGGGGGCCGGCCGGCTCCATGCATGGGGTCCGTCTCCAGGGGACAGTGGGGCCGGCTTCCATGCATGATGGCAGTGGGGCAAGTGGCTCATGCATGAGGGACAGTGGGGGGGCCGGCTCCATGCATGAGGGACATGAGGGGCCGGCTCCATTCATGAGGGACCGTGGGGCCGCTCCATGCATGAGGGACGTGGGGGCGGCTGGGGGCCATGCATGAGGGACAGTGGGGCTGGTTTCATCATGGAGGGACAGTGGTGCGGCTCCGCAGAGGGACAGTGCATGAGGGACATGTGGGGCCGGCTCCATGCATGAGGGCCATGGGGCCGGCTCCATTCATGGTACAGTGGGGGCCCGGCTCATGCATGAGGGACAGTGGGGCCGGTCCATGCATTAGGGACAGTGGGGCTGGTCCATGCATGAGGGACAGTGGGTGCCGGCTCCATGCATAGGGACAGTGGGGCCGGCTCCATGCATGAGGGACAGAGCGCCGGCTCCCTGCATGAGGGACGTGGGGCCGGCCTCCATGTGAGGGACAGTGTGGCCGTCTGCATTCATATTGGGACAGTGGTGCTGGCTCGATGCTTAATGTCATGCTTTAACTTCTTTCCACACTCTACCATTCTTTTCATCCCACACATTGTTTTTCTTTGTTACGTTATTCTGTGTATATGGGCGACGACCTGCTCCTCCACCAGTACTCCAGCCCTTCCTTCCAAGTTGTGCCGGGCATTGCAATTGCCGCTCAGTCCACACATGTTTTTCAGGGATGTCCTCACTCGACTGGCAGAAATCCGTGTCAGAAGAGAAGGATGATATGCAGGTACATACATTCACATGCAGTTACATGTGTTAGTTTGTCAATGTGCACATGATATACACATGCATTTCTCACTTTAATACATACTAGCAATTGTCTTCAACAGCTCCACTGTTAATTATGTTTTATAGTTAAATTCTCTCTTCAGTGGTTCTAATTTCTTGAACCAAAAGGTTCTTAAGGTCACTGCAGCCCAACAATATGTAGATTTATCCATACTGACATCCCTCCTAGCTTCCTGGCACATTGTATTACCTACCCCTCACGTCAAAATGGAATGTTACCATCAAGACTTCAACACCTATATCCCAGGTTAATACTTTCTAATTGTTGCCCATTCAATGTTGGGACAGGAATCACACACTTATATCACTGTTGTTGTTTTTTCTCTCTTCCTTTCTCTCCTCTGCTCAGAGCTATGTGTTTTGAGATAGTTCTCACTCTGGAGTGTGCAGTGGACCACAGTAACATGGAGATAGAAGATGAAGAGATGTCTCCAGAAGATTCCTACTCTCAGCAAGAGCTTCCTTGCCCCTCCCAGTCACACAGCCCGTTGCAGAGCTACGACAGCTCCTTCTTTCAACAGCAGCAACAACCATCAGCAGCACATCAACAACAACACCACAGTTTCAGCACAAACAACAACAAATCAGCTTCAGCAGCAGCAGCAACAACAATTGGCCATACACCACCCACTAGTTCATCCTTGGCGTCCCCATCCTCCAATTCTACTACACACAGACAACCAGAAAACCTTCGGAAGTTTCACCTTACCTAGTGGGTATCAAATACAAATGTTTTTTATATCGAGATTCTCTTGATTAATTCAGTTTTTTATTTGTAATGTTTGTTTTTTTTTTCTTCCCCTTCATTTTGTGTGCATAATATTATATGCTAGGTGAACTACCATATGGGCCCCTTGCTACTCCCCATCTCCTGGGTCAGGGCCTGACACTAGTATACCAACAGTGCCAGCTACCAGAGCATTACGAAGAGAAAGCATTCACGAGAAGGAGTATGAACTTCCAAAGCTGAAATGATGGGATGGTCGGCCTAACTCTGCCAAGGCTAGAATAGACCATGTTGTTTTGTAACCATCGAACATCAGGTTGGTGGTGGCCCTGGAGGAGGAGGAGAGTGGAGCTAAAACCAGCCACACACTGCCCCCGGATTCTCCGCTGGCCTCACAGCTACCAACATCTCCACCCATCTCCCACCCCCAAAACTCCACCATCGCTGGTACGGTAATGGAGCGAGAGTTTGGAGGCAATAGAAGCACCCACACCATCGATCGCAGGCCCCGCCCTCACTCCACCCACTTTGCTAATACCAATGTGATATTACCCACTTCGCAACCCATTCCCTCAGCTGCCTCAGCTTCTTCCTTTCCTGTCATCATAGACAACAGTATGCAGTGCCCACTCCCCATCAACTGCCACACCTTCCACTACCTCTTCTTTACCTGTCACAGCCATCCAGGGAGTCCAAAGAGGTCTCCAATCGAATGAAAGACACACAACCCGTAGCACTGGCGGGAACGAGTCAAACGAGCTTGGACAAGGAGAACGAGACAGGGAGGTTGGGAGTGAGGAAAGCACCTGAGCCTCCTCCGTCCCTCCAGGCCTTGTTTTCACGGGGAGACAGCATGGGTAGTTCGCGTCGCTGGTCGACTCGTCAGTTCAGTAATGAAGAAATGCACTCCAACGTGCACCCCAAGCAGCACAGCCTGGACAGCACCACGTACATCCAGTCCATCATGCCACAGTCTCCCAAATATCGCAGAGTCAAGTCTCCGTCTGTTTCGGACAAGAATGCCCCGCCTCCACTGACTCCCACCAGGATGGAGCCATCCGGTATCTCCACGACATCGGTAACAGCCACGTCTGTGTCCACAAGTAATCCTGAATCACCACTGCCTTCTGGTATGACATCATCTGCAGTCACTCAAGGCGAAGCGTCTGTGGAGGAGAGGTTATTGAAGAGGAAAGACAGCGTGGGCAGTGGGAACGCTCTCCGTCGCACTCCTTCGCACCCTTACCTCAACTCCGGCAATAGCAGTCCTCACATTCCTCGGGAAAGTGCTTGCACGACGCCTGACACCTCCCACCCCATCGTACGCGCACACTCGACTCAACAGCTGAAGATGAGTGACGACAGCGACGACAGCAACGTGCAACAGCATCTGCCACAGCAGAAACTTGGCAGGTCTGTGTGGAATAAAGCAGGGAGCCACTCAGACCTGTCTTCGTCGGAGCTTCGAGACAGGAGTACCACTCCCATGGGTTTGAAGCTGCTGAAGGACAGGGAGATATCACAGAGCAAAGAGAGCCTGGATCAGTCCAGGGATTTCTTGGAGTCTGGAATGAAGAAGATGGGGTCCAAGGAGTCCCTCAAGGTCAAGGAGATATCCAAGACTGTCCAGTCTCCTGTTCAGAAGGACTTAAGCAGTCTGAGCATTTCTTCCACCGCACCGCTTCCCGTTCATATGGCTACCTCGCCGAGGGATGGGAACTGGGAGAGGAACACTGCACTGATGGACACACAGTCTAGTGCAGAGGGAAGTGTGGAGAACATGCAGGCCACTTTCACTCAGGTGAGTCTGACAGTGGAGGGAGGTTCTCGGTGAGTCTGAGAATGGAGGGAGGTTCTCAGTGAGTCTGAGAATGATGAAGGGAGGAAGGTTCTCGGTGAGTCTGAGAATGGAGGGAGGTTCTCAGCGAGTCTTAGAATGGAGGGAGGTTCTCAGTGAGTGAGAATGGAGGAAGGTTCTCAGTAAGTCTGAGAATGGAGGGAGGGAGAATAAGAAACCAATAACAATTGCATGTTTAGCTATTGCTTGTAGGATTTCATACAGACTATCGGAACCCTGGGATTTTCCCCCCTAATTTTTTTACCCTGGCTTGTCAGTATAAGTGCAAAATAATTATAGCCGCTCTATGGTTAGTTTGTTCCAACACTTACTAGTTCTAGTCCTTTCACTTTATGTGCATTTAAGGCATTAATTATGAAGCTTTGATGCCCTCCTTGTCAGTTTTTTTTTGGCTCTACAAAATCCCCCTCCCCAGTGAAAAATCATGTATGAATCCCTGGCTTGTATTTAACTGATTATTTTGTGGTAAGTCTGAAGTTTCGATAGTGGTTTTACTTCTCCTAATTCTGATGGCCAGGGTTCTCCACCAAAACAAGATTCCTTTGCCAAAATGACTTCCATGCAATCACTTCAAGTGTTGAAGAGGTTTCCTCCGTCCAGCAAGAACGGGAAGAAAGCGCGTCCCAGGTATCTTACTTTACTTTCCAATATATATTGTAGTTACAGTTAGTCTGTTTACTTAGCTCCATGATAGAGATGTCTTCGCTGCCGACTAGTTATCGGTTTAACAATGCTGACCAGTCTCAGGCTCAAGTAAACCCTGGCCCACCGGAGCTCTTGGCTCAGCTGTTCTGGACTGGTGCCAGTCTACTGGAGTCTGACTTCCCCAGCGAATACACCATGGCCCTCAGGCTCCTAGCCAAGGTTAATATTTATTTGTTGTTGTTGTTGTTGTGGTGGTGGTAGTGGTGGTTGTTATAAAAGTTCTGTTGTTGTTGTTGTTGTTGTTTTTTGTTTTGTTTTTCTTTTTTCATTTTTTCCAGGCATTTGATCATTTAGACTTGACTCTGAATGATTCGTATGTTTCACTGGAGAAGTTATTGGACAAGATGGATTGGACGGCCTTCCCTGGAGTGCAGAAGCTCCTACTCAAGGGCCTCACTCACGATACCACCTCAGAGCCAACAAGAGAGCTCCTCTCGAGGTACTAGGCCAGTGCAGAATTCTAAGGCACAGATAATGTAGCTAGTGTACAGAGGAGTAGCACTGTCTATTCAACATCTGATTCCTACAATGAATCTTGTGCTTTCATCTGATATGAGATGTCTGCTTGTCTCTTACAACAATGCAGCGAGGCAATTGTAGCAATTTTTTTGTTGGTTTGCTTGTTTTCTGAGTTTATTTGTCACTCAGTTACAAGTTTTGCTGTTGGTATATTTGTTATACAGAGTTACTCTGTTCTCTACCCGGCCAGTGTTTGATCCAACTCGGTACGCTGGTCTGCCCTTGAACATCATGGCTCTCATGCCCTTCCTAGTGCACCACTTTGACCAGCCCACCCCATTCTGCACCAAGATTGTCTCCAACATTCAGCAGGTATGGGGGCTACTCTATTAGAGCCAAGTCACTATGTTATTACCTTTAAAGAATGTCTAATTCAAAGAACTGTGTGTGTGCTGGTGTGTGTGTGTATGTGTGTGTATGCATGTGTTCAGGCATGCATGTCTATAGATCTGCCTGGAGAAGAGAGTAAGACTAAGATGGGTCACATGAGTAAGATGTTCCAGATGTACTCCACTAAAAATTTCACTAATGGGCGTGACCTTTGGCTGGCGGGTATCTGCCGCTACCTCAGTGACGTCTATACGCCACTGGCCGTGAAGGTCAGCAGGAAGGATATGCTGCTACAAGCCGAGTGTACTATATTTACTCTCCCTCTCTCTCTCTCTCTGTTCTGTGTCTTATTGTAGATTTTGTCTTTGCTCTCTGAAATGCTGGAGAAAGGGGCTGCCCTGTACCACCAACCTGTGCTCAAGCTGCTTTATGAGTACTTGAAACTCCAGGATCCAATCAGTCCAGAAATCAAGAAGATTTCAGATCTAATCATGACCATTGCCACCCAGCACATCAGGGTAAGCCGAGGAGGAGGAGGAGGAGGTGGGTGGAGCTAAGTCTGGTAGTCAGAGATCAATCTTAGGACTATAACCTTGGCTTTGAGATACTACTTGATTTGATTTATTTGTTCAAAGTGATTGTTTTCATGATAGTATGGGGCATTGTGTTAAGGTGGCACTTGGAGTATCAATTATTTTCTCCTTATCCAAATTAATCCAATGTAGGGTCATCTGTGGAAGGAAGCTCTGTCTCTTCTCACTCTAGCAGTCTCCAATTCATCATCTTTGGTTCAGCCTCCGACCAGAGGTCTTCCTGTGGACTTGGGTCTCTTTAACCAGACTCTGCCGGGCCCCACCCTCCAGTTTTCCATAGACCTCAGACGAGGCTCATCAGACCTCGACTTGGCCACGCCCACTGGCGTCAATTCGTCGTGGAAGCAGCCGCATGCTAGTCAGCGTAGGACAAGGGAACGGTTGGCCAGTGTCCTGCATGCCAGCGGACCTGGTCTGGGACTCATGAGCAGTCCTAGCGTTGTGTTCACTGATGACCAGACGCTCCTGGCCGATAAGGGAACACTCTATTCCAGCACGTCTGATGAAGCCGCTAGTTCCATCACCTCCATCAACCACGAGGACATCATCGAGAACTCGCAGCCTGAGTCACAGGTAACTCGGGAGTGGTGGGTGGAGTCAGATGATGGGAGTTGTTAATTGACTTATTTGCTTAGTTTTATTGTTGTTTATTATTAATGTTGATTCTGTCTGTATTCTGTGTGTGTGTGTGTGTTTGTTTGTTCAAGTATTCTATGTGTGAGTTTCTTAACATGGCATTTCAGTTATATTGTATTTTATATTATCTTGTAGAGTTACATTAACGCTCAATTTAACTTTCTGGACAACTTGGAGTACATGTATGAGCCCAGTAGCAGTGAGGGAGAGACTCCAGGACCCTTCACTCGCTCCTCATTCCAGACATTGGAGGTAGAGGAGAAGGAGGAAGACAGAGATAGGTGTGTGTGTGTGTGTGTGTGTGTGTATGTATGTATGTATGTGTATGAGTGTGTGGGGGGAGGGGGCAGTATGTGTTGGTATGAAGATATGTATATGTGATATAATGTCTACCTACTTGTCTATTGTTCTGCTGTCTGTAGTTCTCCTCAAGCTTCTCTAGCAGGCAGCAGAATCAGTCTAGTTGATCCTGATGAATACGCAGACCATGGCAAAGGTGTGCACACACATACACACACACACACACACACACACACACAATTGCACGTCAGGAAACATGTCTAATTCTGTGTATTGTTTATTGTTTGTGTAATTAGGTGTACCTAGCCCTAGATTTATAACACCTGAACCTTGTGAGGTTTCGTCTCCGGACAAGTCTCCAGACTTCCCCGCAAGACCTCGTGGAGACATTCACAGACTATCTCCTGACAAGTCTCCCATTGTGATCAGAAAGTATACCAAATCCCCAGATATGATCCTTCGCCCTGGGCTCATGCGTTCTCCAGACCTGAGAATGAGGAGTGCTCTAGACAATGTGAACAGTCTCCCGCTGCTCAAAGAAGGATCCCCGGAGACATCGGCAGACGACATGCAAACTCCTACGCAATCTCCTGAGAGAGAAGTGGATAGGTCAGATGACAGCGTGATGGCAGAGCTGGAGGAAGGAGAAGAAGGTGGAGAGGGGAGGGAAGGAAGGAACATACAGGGCTCTATGCATAGCTTGTCATCAGTCAAGTTGCCATCGTCTCACGAAGGCTCTCCCGAAAGAAAAATGGCGGCTAAGGAACAAACCTCGCCCAAATACGATCGTGAACCATCTGGTGCTGTCAAGACTCCCTCGTCACCTCGACAGGATCTGGAGCCAAGCTATGATCGCTCGTCCTCCAAGGTATCGGAGGACACATTGAGCATCCATTCCAATGACCTCATGTTCATTCACTCCAAGTCATCGTCAGATGTGGGTGGATCAGGCCCTTCAGGCAGCGGCAAGACTCTGAGCACCCGAGACCTTTCCCGAGCATTCTATTCATCCTCTCCCCTCTCTGTGGCACACTTGGCCACTCACTCCAAAGCAGCTTCAGATGACATGATGGTAATATCCTCGTTGACTAGGGACGTGGTCACGGGTCCCTCCAAGTTGGGCTCCAAGTCTCTGACTGGCATCAACACCATTGGGATGCGTCCTGGCGATGCATTTGAGGCGCTGAAGAAGGCCACTCTCTTGGAGCAAGGCAATGAGAGTCAGGAGAACTTGAAGTCTCTGACGCCAGAGTCCGGCCTCAGATCTGCTGACCCAGCTCTGGAACCAGACTTGAGAACTCCTGAGCCTCGTGCTCCAGACAGAGACACTGAGACCAATATGGAGCCAGGCAACAAAGACACTGAACCTAACTCTGAAGGTAGGCTGGCTGATACAAGCGATACTGCAGCAGCAGAAGAAGAAGAGAGTGTGGACTCAGGAGGAGTGCAGACTGTAATTTCCCCTACACTAAAGATTAGAGACGAGTCAGAAGATTTTGAAGGAGAGAAGGATGGATCTAAACCTCATGCTATTGGTGAAGACACTCTATTTGAGATGTTGGAGGAGAAGGGGAGCCATGGAAAGTTGGAGACTGGTGAGGAAGATAGGAAAGTATCAGTTGGACCACTGGAGACATCTGGCAGTGAAACAGCATCCAGAACTACAGTAGTTGAGGGTGACGGGCAGGACAAGGAGGAAGAAGATAATGAAGAGCTGAAGGCTGGGGTCATATTAGATGAATTTGACAAGATGTTGGACATGGAAGAGGAGTTGTCAGTGATCTCTTCTGAAGCTGAGGATGGTGACAAGGATCTGGAAGTGGGACTTCCTGCTGCAGAGGTTGGTGAAGAGCAACCAGGTAGCAGTCCAGCTTTGTCTAATGTAGTTTCAGATGCTACTGAAAAGCTCTCACCTTCACAACCACACCTCCACTCTCACAAGCTGGAAGAATCCTCTGAAGTAGATAGTGCCATGGGAGAAGCAAGTATTAACGACTCTTCCCTTAGCAAGAGTGCTGAGGAAGAATACAGGGAGCTGGACTTTAAAGACAACCCGGTTAGGGAGGAGGAGGAGGATGGTGCGGAGGAACTGCAGAGTTCTGGAGTGCAAGCTTCAGTTTCACCTCCGTCAGCTGACCTGGATAAACTTAGTGAGAGGAATAGTGAGGAGGTTAGTGTGAGAAGGTTAGCCAATGAGGAAGATGATGCCAGTGAGGAAGATGATGCCAGTGATAAAGCGTCATCTGACGGTGATCAAGATGAGGACGAGGAAGCAAACGTGCCTTCTGTAGATCAGCTTGCCAACAGTGGAACCAACTCACGGCCTGAGGTCAAAGGTGGAGAGGATGACATACAGGAAGAGAAAGTGATGGTGAAGGGCGGAGCTAAGGATTTTGATAGAGATGAATCTGAAGAAGACCAGAGTCGACACACGTCTGAAGAGCCTCAAGAAAGGTGAGTCAGCTATATTTTGTCATAAGAAGTTGAGTTATTCACGAGGTGTGCTGTCTGCATACACTTTTAATACCTAGTTATATATGCAGTTTGTTTGTATGTGTGTTTGTGTTTGTTGTTGTTGTTTTTGTTGTTGTTTTTTGTTGTCGTTTTTGTTGTTTTTTTAAAATTCCTATCATAAGTTTATGATACATATATGTAATATCTGAAATTTGTGGTGGGCTTCTTGTCATTCTGCTCTTTCTCTTGTGATGTAGTGTGCTAGAGACATCCTCAGAGTGGATAGAAGTAGAAGCTCCTCCAAACCGCAAACAACCGATTGCATCCAAGTTCATCAATTTTGACATTGATGAGGTACGACTATATTGGCTTCTTAGTAAACTATAATAATATTATGTCAGTATACATACTCTTTAAAGCAATCATGATGTATGGGTAGTAATGCAGTTTAAAAGTTGTGAGTTTTGCCTCAACATGTCTGGAATGATTGAAATGCTTCCAATGAACTTTTATTGTGAAAGTTTAAAATGTTACATGTTAATATATTTAGGTGGAGGACATGTGGCAGGCACATGTGATCAAACTCAGTCAGGAGATGCAGCCCAGGGTGGCCATTCATACGTACTTCTTGTTTGGTCGTCTCTTCCACATGGTGCGAGGTCAGTTGTGTAACCTCACCAGGGAGGCGTGCAACTACCTGGAGGAGGAGTTCAAGACCATTGCCTCCCAGTTTCTGGTCTCAACAGAGTTCCTCTATAGCCAGTTCCAACTCCCCAAAATATACATAGATGAAGAAATGGTATGGACTTACTTTCCTAGATTTCCTTTCTATCTTTCTATTATATTTAATTTTTGTTTGTTTGTTTGTTTGTGCTTTTTTTCCCCCCTCCTTTCTTCGCATGTATTTCACAATGTGTCTATCTCCCCTCCCCCTCCAGGTGAAGACTAGTGGGGTATTAGAACAACATGTGTTTATAGTCATGGAACTGCATGGTGCACTCTCCTCTTACATGGACAGAAGACAATCAGTCCTCAAGGTACATAACTTATACTGTCTTGTGATTTATTACTTATGACTCTCCTCTTTCTCCCTCACTCCTCCTCTAGTGTCTGGCAGAGTTCAAGTTAGCACTGCGTCAGGAATCCAGTGGTTCCTCTCCCCACCCTGTGGTGGGTCCATTGGATCTCTGCAAGACAGTGCACAAGTTCCACTTCCAGCTGCTGGTGCTGCTGGGATCTTATGTCAAGTTACTGGCTCTTCTGGACAAACCCATGCAGACCAGTCCAGTGAGTAGCCTCACCCTCTAACCACCACTTACCTACTTTTAATGTGTAGACTTATAAGGTAGAGTCTGAGAAATGATCTGAGTTATTATTATTATTATTTTTATTTTTTTAAATATTATTATTATCTATATGTGAGAGGGTCTGGGAAAAGGGACCTTACGGCGCAAAAATTGAAATTGAGATATAGGCTCCAGAAGTAAGTCATCGGAAAAATTCCTTCTTTCTCCTATTTTTGTTTTTTGCAGAATTAGTCTTAGTGACCCTTATTCTACGTCTATGCCAAATTTCGCATGTCAAAACGACTTAAAAGACCCCAAGCGTGCCGTGAAAAGACAAGCTACTTTTTATTCTCTCTCATTCTCGAAGTACAATAAACGGGGAATGGGCGGAGTCTCAAACTAGCAGCTAAAAAAACGGCATAGCTTTGAGACTACTGCATGCACTCTACAGCTTACCTTTGGCTTAAAGTTTACCGCTACAGCGAATAGAGCAGCCAAGAATTCCGACAAGACAGGCCGTGAGACGCTCTGAAAGCTAAAAAGAACTCTACGCAAACTTCGTTAGTAGCCGAAAAAGCGGCTGTACGATTTAATTGTGTATGCGGAGTACGCCGTTAAGTATACGGAAACATTAATTATACCGGAAGTGGAAATTCAATTTATGTTTTCTCGATTTCTAGTTCAATTGCTTTGCTGAATAGGGCCCAGTTCAACTGCCAGTTTCTCTGCGTGTCGAAAGTTTTACCCTCCAGTATTTTAGCACTAAGTTGAGATATATTGTATCTTTTTATTAGCATAAAAAACTCAATTTTTTTTATTTGCGCCATAAGGTCCCTTTTCCTAGACCCACTCACATATTATAATAATACGCTTGTGTGCCAGTGATGACGATGAAGGTGACCGACAGTGTGTGCATTCATGATGAGCTGATCAAAGTTAGTATAGCATCATCATTACCTGAATGGGAAAAACATTTTGATAAGAGGGGAGGGGGAAAAAGAGACAAAAAGCTATCTTACCTTGATTCAAACCTGCAACCGAACGATTGCGGAGTGTGCACTCAAACCATTTAGCCATCAGGACATGACAGCTTGAAGTGCCTTATTAACCTATTGTATCCTTAAAAACTGAACACTGGGTCACTGAACTGAGTTGGGAAAGAGTCTTCAATCTTCTCTACAGTAGCTAACCTTAATGTGTACAAGAGGCAAAGAAGTAGGAGAATACAAGGCTCGAAAAATAGAAACAGGTGAGAAAAAGCTGACTGGTGTAACTACTTCAATGAAGAACTGAAGAGAAAATACACAGAACTGGGGAGTAGGAGAGGTAGACAGAGGAGGAGAAGGGAATCCATGCTTTGAAAAGAGAGTAAGAAAAACAGGGCCAAGATGGCTGAAGAAAAAAAGAGAGCTGGGGAGGGAAACCATGGATGAAACTAATTTATGCTACTGCACTCCTAATTTGCACAAGTTAGTATGTCAGGCCCCACTGTGTGGCGGGGTACTTGCAGTAGTAATAATATTATGATGATGATGATGATGATGATGATGATGATTGTCATCATTATTTCAGCTATTGGAGTTGCGTGGGGAACTATCTAAGGTGATACAAGGTTGTAGCGATGCTGTTCAGTCATTAAGTCGTAGCTCTTCACCTCCACTGGACGAGCCTCCCTATTACGAGGTGGAGCAGTTGTCCAGTCTGTCTGAGGCAGTGAGTTCCCTGGAAGACTCCCTCAGCCAGCACCAGTACTTGAAGGCTGTTCAAATCTTGCGTGTCGCTCGCAAACAGTGGAAGGGAGAGAAGGAGCTTGGCGCGCTGGAAGAGGAAGACGATGTCGACTGCTTGTTCTTCATTTATACAAGATATCTCTCAGATAGGCAAGAAGGTGAGACATGAGATGGTGAGGAAATGCTTCATGACCTATCATTTGTTGACAGGCCTAATTGGATTTGCTATTTACTGTGTTTGTGTAGGTGTTCTCTGTGTTGCTGGTACTGATCATAGACTGTCTGAGGTTCATGCTAGACTAATGGCTCAGAATATCAGTCTGCATTCTTTGCTGGAGAGTCGGCCATTGAAGCAGCAGTCTCACAAGATACCTCACCACTAGAATTTTTCTTAATTTATCTACATGGTCATTATTATTCAACGATGTTTTTCTCTCTGTGTCGTGCACATTTCATTCAGTCGTCTCCCGCAACTTAACTGATGCACTATAGACTTAGTAACATTACTGAAGTATATTCTGCACATTTTGAAAACACAATTTATTTTTGGTTAAATCTTTATTTGTGTTACAACTTTCCTTTTCAAGTTTTCTTTTGCCTACACTACCTCCAATCACATTTGTAGATACTAATAATTGGGGTTGGAGTATGGAATGAGTAAAGGAACAAAAGCAAGGTTTCTGTGATTTTTAACCATCCACATTATTATTCTCATGCATATCATTATCAGACTGCTTTTAAAATAATTGTCATGAATATACTATTCAGTTGTGTTTCTCTAGCGAGTGTCATCTGTTGAAAGTGGCAGGCACATTGAAAGTGTTGCTGGAGTTTGAAGATTCAACCTTACAGTTCATGTACTACTTGCTGTACAGTTAACCCAGTATCATCAGCAGCTCTTTGCAACACAGGCCTATGCTTCACAGAAGCACTGGTCATTCCAGCCCTGAATAAAGCATTTAAATGGGCAGTCTGAGCCACACTAAAGGGTTACTCTTCTTTCTAACTTCTAGGGGGTCCTCAATTACTGAAGCAAGATCACTATCGTCTATCATCACTGCTATCCTACTTGGCAAATGGATTTCACCATCCACGTGGACGGAAAGGACAGAGGTCACAAAGGTCAAAGAGAGGTGAGGCTATATTATTTTGAGCCATCATCCCCCAGTTATTCTTATCAATCTGATTGGTCACCGCCCTCTAGCCCCCTAGCCCCCTAGCCCTCGCGCGGCGCTATAATTGGTCACATGATTTGATTAACCAATGAAATGAATTCTTTGATAAGAACTGCGGGACTTGACGACTGTCTGTACGTGTAGGCACTTTTCGATTAAATGTATACTTTGAGCCCGTCTGACGTATACTTCACGCCCCGCCCACGGGCATCGTCATAGACCGCCCTTATAATGATGTCATTGATAAATAGATGACGTCATAACGGCGCCCCGTAGTTAATTGGCGAGCGAGCGTAGCGAGCGAGACACTTACAGGGGTAACACAATTGAAAATCGGGGATGTTTGTTTATTTATTGGCGAGCGAGCGAAGCGAGCGAGACAGTATTAGGGGTGGATAATGCAAAATCGGGTATATGTTATATATATGTATGTATGTATGGATGGTACGTATGCTCTTTAAACGCGCGCGCGGGGAAATTTTTTCTCCTAAAAACACGGCTATTTAGGCTTGACTCCAGTTTATTCTGAAACTACAGCATTAAGCAAACCTTACTTTATACTTAAGCTCCAAAGTATGAGAAAATTCCTGCTAAAACGCTTGTTTTCAAGACACAAAAAGTTGATTCTACAGGTTACTATGGCATTGAAGACCCTTTTCCAGACTTAATTTCAAAACTTCGCCGTTTTATGGGGGGATGCGGAGTGTCGGTTGTTGGTTGTCAAGAGCCGTTGGTAGTCAGAATGCCGTAGTATTAATGCTATGGAAGCTACTACTTCTCGAGGGAAGCTGAGATAAGTACGCAATTCAATATTTGTTAGCTAAATATGCAAAATTAACTCTGGCCTTTCTTTTTTGTAGCTAAGAGCTAGTCAACAGTGATTGGTAAATTCAAATAGTCAGATTGGCTCAAATTTGGTACTACAAAAGTTACCACACCTCAAGAAAATGAGGTAAGAAAGTAATTTTGTACTTGTGTGCTAAAATTGATTGTCTTTTGTTTTTGTAGGTTAGAGCTTATTGTCAAGAATTTAAGGTAATTCAGATGGTCAAAGTAACTTCAATTTGATACTACAGAAGTTATCAATACTCAAGAATGATGTAAGTAGTAATTCCATATTTGTTGGCTAAAATTACAAATAATAACACTGGTTTATTTTTTATCGTAGCTGAGAGTTTGTTCAAGAGTTACTGGTGATTGAGATTATCAGAATGGTTGATGTTTGATACTACAAAAGTTACCATTAATAAGGTAAGAGAGTGATTTTGTATTTGTTTGCAAAAATATGTCAAACTGCTATTATAAGTGTTTGCATGAAGTAAGCTAAAACATAATAACATTTTATGTTACCTAACTATCAGGCTCGCTCGCCATTTGTGCTCAAGCACACCACTAGTATATATATATGTATGTATGTATGTATGGATGGTACGTATGCTCTTTAAACGCGCGCGCGGGGAACTTTTTTCTCCTTAAAAACACGGCTATTTAGGCTTGACTCCAGTTTATTCTGAAACTACAGCATTAAGCAAACCTTACTTTGTACTTAAGCTCCAAAGTATGAGTAAATTCCTGCTAAAACGCTTGTTTTCAAGACTCAAAATGTTGATTCGACCGGTTACTATGGCATTGAAGACCCTTTTCCAGACTTAATTTCAAAACTTCGCCGTTTTATGGGAGGGATACGGAGTGCCGGTTGTTGGTTGTCAAGAGCCGTTGGTAGTCAGAATGCCGTAGTATTAATGCTATGGAAGCTACTACTTCTCGAGGGAAGCTGAGATAAGTACGCAATTCCATATAATGTTAGCTAAATATGCAAAATTAACTCTGGCCTTTCTTTTTTGTAGCTACGAGCTAGTCAACAGTGACTGGTAAATTCAAATAGTCAGATTGGCTCAAATTTGGTACTACAAAAGTTACCACTGCTCAAGAAAATGAGGTAAGAAAGTAATTTTGTATTTGTGTGCTAAAATTGATTGTCTTTTGTTTTTGTAGGTGAGAGCTTGTTGTCAAGAATTCAAGGTAATTCAGATGGTCAAAGTAACTTAAATTTGATACTACAGAAGTTATCAATACTCAAGAATGATGTAAGTAGTAAGTCCATATTTGTTGGCTAAAAAATTACAAATAATAACACTGGTTTATTTTTTATCATAGCTGAGAGCTGGTTCAAGAGTTACTGGTGATTGAGATTATCAGAATGGTTGATGTTTGATACTACAAAAGTTACCATTAATAAGGTAAGAGAGTGAGTTTGTATTTGTTTGCTGAAATCAAATGTCATAACTGCTATTATAGTGTTTGCATGAAGTAAGCTAAAACATAGTAACATTTTATGTTACCTAACTATCAGGCTCGCTCGCCATTTGTGCTCAAGCACACCACTAGTTTATATATATGTTTGGACGTATGTATGTCATTTTGGGACGGGATCGAACGCGGAGCGAACACAAAAATACGGAGGGTCAGTGTTCGCTCCGCGTTCGACCCCGTCCCAAACTTCACTAAACAGAATCCTCCGGTTTAGCGACCATTACCCGTATCACCTTAGAAATTGAATTGTATACCGCTTTGAATTATTTTGCGGGTGCAGTTAAAACGCAAAAAACTTATGGGAGCTCCATTTCTATTCGAGTTAGTCGCTATTTGTCACAGTTATAAGCCCTACTCAACAGTATTTACTTAAAAATGCATTGTCCCCAATAGACGAACCACGAAGGTAAGTCTTGCGTAGGTATGTTCAGTTGTGTGAAAGTATTGTGCGTTACAACTACTATTAAGTATAACATAAAGAAAATTTTAAATAACTTGATTTGATTTTGTTGCTTCTTTTTCAATTCAAACTGTTGCGGGAGCGGTTACTATGACATTAAGCCCCTTTACCTCATACGTAATTTAAAAACTCGACTTTATTAATAGCTTGAGTGTTAGTTGTTAAAATCAAATTTAACAATAGTGTAGTTTAAGGCTCGCTCGCCATTTGTGCTCAAGCACACCACTAGTTATCTTCATTTGGATTCGCTCGTTTTTGTTCCGATCAAACCCACAGAAAAGAGTGAGTGGTTCTGAAAGAAAGCTACTTGGGTGGTAGAGCCCATGGCTAATTTGCCCCAAGTGTCTACGTTGGGCCCTGAGGGGCAGCCACCTTTGAATAAACCAAGAATTGACGATTCTCGTGAGTGTACGGGTCAGTATTTTTTGGGCTACGTTTTACATTAGGTACTACATTGACGCGCGACAAACGCGCGCGGCGCAGTCTGAAAAAGAGATGTCCTAAACGTGGTTGTCAAAGCATCATATCTATGAGGGATGGGAGTTTTTTTAAAGGAAGCCACCTGAAATTGAATGAAATCTTAGAGCTTAGTTATTGGTGGGCCAATGGAGCTAGTGTAACTAGAGCCATGCATGAAACTGGTCATGGCACACCAATCAGTGAATCACACAATAAATTTTGTTGATCCTGTAACTGGTGCACACACTCAAAATATAGAGAGTACTTGGTGACAAGTAAAGAAGAAGCAAGGGGTTGACAACACCAGTGAGGAGCTTTTCCAGACCTATTTACCGGAATACCTCTGGAGAAGAAAGTTCAAATCTCAGGATCCTTTCTTAACAATTTATGAACACATCAAAGAACAATATCCATGCTAAACAACAACTCCAATAACTTATCACACATTCCAAGCTTTGTAATCATTTTTTTTTTAATTATGCTGATAAATATGTTGAATTTTTGTTAATATCCATCCTAAATAATTAAAGTAATCTAACTTTGCATTTATAAAAATGCAGAGACAAAAGGCTTCAGAGCAAAGCACACAATTTTTTTAGTCTGGTAATATAAGCTAAAAATTCCGCGCGTCAATGTAGAATTGCCGTGCGTCAATCGCGTCAATCGCGTCAATGTAGTACCTAAAGTAAAACCTAGCCATTTTTTGAAGTTTATGTGAAGGGGGTTTGGCTGGGATTTGTACAGCTAGTACGCGGAAGGAGAAGCGACATTTTGTTTTTGCGGAATAAAGGGTACTTTTATTGGACTAGTCTCGCGTAGCCAGACCCTTTACCAATCGCTACGCGGGGAAAGGGTCTGGTAGATTGACATTGAGCAGTTTGTTTTGCTTAGTCAGCAAGTGGTTAACTGTGGTTCAATTAGTGTGGGTGTAAATTGTTAAACATTTTCAGGCTCGTGAATTGTTCAGATCAGTAGGCAAAGTTCGTTTTGTATTGCCATGAAGAAATGTTGCTTATGCAAAACTATGCTGGGAAATGATGCCAGTTAAAATTTAATGGCACTGATATTGATTCTTGGCTCACCCTTATGCATGACAAAAACCTAAGGTACCATGGCAGATACAATGGCCCGTGCACAAAGCAACAACTGTATCTTACTGCTAAACGAAACTTCCAACTGCAGATATCTTAAAAAGGCTAGTTACAAGTCACTGCTTAGCATAACTAATGGCATCATCTAAAGGAAGAGTTTTGGCACGGCTGTTGGGGAGTTGTGCACAGAAATACTACACGTGCAAAAGTTTGAGCAGTCTTACGTCACAGGATATTACATCACCTATTGTTTGCGGTCTCCCATTAGCAAGGGGAACTGAACAAACTGCTCAATGTCAGTCTACCAGACCCTTTTCCCGCGTAGCAATTGGTAAAGGGTCTGGCTACGCAAAACTACTTGTGGGTAGGCTTGATGCCTATCTTATTAAAATGTTGTAGCTGCTTGTAGTTGGTGTAGATTCTTTCAAAAATATTGTGGTGTCTGATAAATCTCTTGGTTCTACAAAAAAAATTCAAATATTTTTGGGGGCAATTTGAGGATAGCATGCATGGATCTTTTTTGTGTGTGTGTGTGTGTGTGCATGTGTGTGTGTGTGTATGTGTGCAAATTATCTGAATTTTATAGATGAACTACCAGAAGATCTTATTTCTGAATCAGACTTGAGACTTGAGCCTGGTCCCGGCAGGTCTAGTAAAACGTACCGAGGTTACCGGCGGTAAAGGGTGGGAAATGTATCCAGTGTGGGAGCGAATGCGCGGGCTGCGGGAAAGAGCCCGGGCATGCGTATAAGGCGTAAGTGCCCGTGTAATGGGCATTAATCAGAAAGAAGCAAAAATGGAAAAAGAAAAGAAAGCGAAGGCACTAAGAGCTTTGGGCAAGTCCGCCGCAGAGCATAGCGGCGGAGGAAACGATCCTCCAATGGCTAAAAGGAGCAGAGGGGGGAAGGAGAGTAGTCTCGGGAATGACAGTGATGGCGAGTTCTCCGAGAGGGGGTCGTCGGCAGACACCAAAGCAGTGGAGAGCAACACCATGATGATCCACGCTCTGCTAGCGAAGGTGGCCAGCCTTGAGAAGGAGGCTAAGGCGGCCAAGGAGAGCGAAGCAGCAGAGCAGGGTAGGTGTTAGGGGAATTAAGGAGAGAGGGAGAAGTGTCTTGAGCTAGGGAGGGTGAGCTTATAACAGTAGGCAGGGACGTGGGGATGGAGGACTGGAAGGCTAAGGCAAACGTTCCTGATGCTCACCTCCGTACTGTTTGTGGTACGTGACAAACCGAGCTCAGCGGGCTTTGTGGTGGCGTCCAGTGGGTGAGTGAGTCCAGCTGAGCGTTGGGTGGCTAGTAATTACGTGGCAGGCGGAGGGGTGGAGTGCAACAGGAGAAGGGGCACTCAATGTAAGGCATCCTGGGGACTTGCCAAGTGGTGCCGGTTCAAGGATGCGGGGGGGGGGGGCCTCAGGTGAGGGTGGTAAAAAATGTCCCACCAGGAAGTGGAGGCCAGTATCTACATGAGGTAGTTAGCAAGGACTGTAGCTAAGGGGTAGTTGAACAGGAACACTTAAGGGGTAGGTAAGGACATGTAACTAAGGGGTAACTAGGGGAGGTAGTTAGGAAAGAGGACACGGTGCTGATCGGGTTGGGGCATTGGATTGGCCATGCCAAACGATCAAGTGTCAGGAGGGGTGACGGGTCCACGATGGCTACAAAGGGGGGTACTAGAGTGTCGAGATATGGGGCATAAAAAGCTCATGTTGGCTCGACCGGGTGCCCAAGTAGAGTGTATCGTGTTGTCACCTAGGAGAGAGGGTGACAGAGTGACAGTGCTGCAGGGAGCAAAGGATAATGCTCAAGGGGGCAGCACTGTGGTCACCTGGGGTGAGGGTGACAGAGTAGCAGGGCTGCAGGGAGCAGGTGAGAATGCTCAGGTGTGGCAGCCCTGGGGGTCACCGTGTAATAGAGAGGGGCACTAAAGGGTCGAGACAAGGGTGGCAGGCAGGGCCAATTGGTCTCGTTAGTGCCGGGTTAGTCATTAGATGCTAGTTAGAGTGAGTAAAGGGGCTGGGCACAGGAGAGTGGGCGGTGCCTAGTGGAAGCACTCCTCACTGTGAGTAAAGAGTACAAGGGTGCACTGGGGGATAGACAAGGGCATGTGGTGATCATGTCTGTTCTATTGGTGTGCACAGATAAGGTGGCCAGGTTGGCGGAGGGCGCCAAGAGGAGTGGGGCCACATGCGGACCAGAGGGGGAGGAAGGGGGAGCCGGGGGACTGATCCTGAAATTGCTGGACAGTATGAAGGGCTCAAAGGCTGAGAAAAAAGAGGACAAGAAGGTGCCCAAAGTGGTGCACCTTCTTAGGAACCAGCCACCTCTTCCGAGCAAACTGGTGGACATGATCCAGGAGGGAACCTTTGTAGATTTCGCCTGGTTCCCGGTGTTTGACAACGGGCCCAGCGATGGAGTAGAGTGGAAAGGCATCCTGGGGGAGAGTGGCGAAAGCCCAAGTGGCAGCACATCTGGCAGGAGGAAGGCAATAAAAGAAGTGCCGGATCTGTCGGGGTGGAGCACATGCTTCACATTGCTTCAAGTGGCCTGGGCCACAAAAAAGCCAGAAATGTGGGTACCCCTGTCGGCGTACAGGGAAATAATATTTAAGCTGGCTAAGAGATACCAGTGGGCCCAAGTTGCTGCCTATGATAGGAGGTTCAGGCAGGAGGCGGCTGGGAAGGAGGAAGTAAAGTGGGACGAGGAGAACTTGTCTCTTGTACTGGATATCGTGCATGCCACTCCACAAGTGAAGACGGAGCCCAGACATGGAGCCAGTGCGGGAGGGGTGCTGCAGAAGAGGGCAGAGCAACGGAGGAGAGGGACCTGCTTCAGGTTCAACAGGGGGGACGGGAAGTGCAACTTCGGGGTGCACTGCAAATTTGCCCACGCCTGCTCGAATTGCGGTGGGGAGCACTCGATGTATCGATGCGACAAACCATCCGAAGGGAAATAGACTAAATGTATCACTTTCATTGAATGTCGTCATCATATCTCACCTTTACAGGATGTGTTTATTGTTATGATGTTTGGTGAACCTGTATCAAATTGTCTGCATGGGGGCAAGCCACCATAGCTAGGAGTGGTAGGCAAGAGAGAGGTGAATTGAGTGTGAGACATGGGCGGGTTGAGGTTTAAGTTAAATAGAGGGTAGTTAGGCTTGGGAGGGCTTGGTTAACTAGAGTGGGTAGTTAGGAGGGAGGGTATGGAGTCAATGGATGCACACACGTAGTAGGATGGAGAGGGATTACGGTATGGAGGGGAAAAGCTGAATAAGTGTTCGTGCTTTTTGTAGGGTACCGTTTCACAAGTCAATTGGTGGAGCTCGAGAGAGCATCGGAGGGCCCCAACAGCAGAGTGTTGCTGGGGGCGGAGGAGGTGGTGACGCCCTTGCTGTGGCAAAGGTGGGAGGAGGAACTGAAGGAGCACTCAGACAGAGAGTGGGTGGAGTTCCTGGTCAGGGGGATAAAGTGCGGCTTCCGGTTGGGTCACGACCAAACTAAAGTGACGGTGAAGGGGCGGAGTGGCTCCATGTACGAGGCCTCCCAGCACAGGGAGATTATTAGTAAGTACCTGGAGGAGGAGGTACAGGGCAAGAGAGTGTGGAGGGTGGAGAGGGCTACTGAAGGAGTTCAGTGCTCCTCCTTTGGAGTAATCCCCAAGAAGGGAAAGCCGGGCAAGTGGAGGTTGATAGTCAACCTGTCAGCACCGGAGGGTCTGAGCGTCAATGACGGGATAGACAGGGAGCTGTCCAGCGTGGTGTACACGTCGGTGGACGACGTTATAAGGAGAGTGCTGAGGCTGGGCGAGGGAGCTCTGATAGCCAAAGCTGACGTCAAAGCGGCATACAGGAACATCCCAGTCCACCCCAGGGACAGGTGGTTGCTGGGAATGAGGTGGGAGGGGGAGACTTACGTGGATGGCACGCTTCCCTTCGGACTGAGATCAGCACCGTTGCTGTTCACAGCAGTGGGTGATGCAATAGAATGGGTTGCCACCCGGAAAGGAGCCAAGTGGCTCAGGCACTACATTGACGATTTCGTCTCTGTAGGCAGGAGGGGCACAAACGAGTGTGCAGAGGCCATGTCCATATTTAAAAGGACGTGTCAGTGGCTAGGGATGCCGCTGGACGAGAGGAAAGAGGAGGGCCCCAGCGAGGTGCTGACCTTTCTGGGGCTAGAGATAGACACGTTAAAGATGGAGGTGAGGTTGCCTCAGGAGAAATTAAGAGAGATGAGGGGCATCCTCAAGAGATGGAGGGGCATGAAGAGCTGCAGGAGGAGGGACCTGGAGTCTATAGTGGGGTCCCTCAACCACGCCTGCAGAGCAGTGAGGCCCGGGAGAGCATTCAAGAGGAGGTTGCAAGACCTCATGACCACAGTCATAAGAGACGACCGGAGAGTGAGGTTGAACTGGGAGGCGAGAGCTGACATAGAATGGTGGTACCAGTTTGGACTGGATTGGAATGGCACTGCTCTTATGAGAGCGGTGGCGACGGAGGAGGAGCCTCAGGAGGTGGTACTGTCAGATGCATCCGGGGGGTGGGGTTGCGGGGCAACCTGGAAAGACAAGTGGTTTCAGATAAAGTGGAGCGAGGCCATCGGGGCCAAGGATTGGAACATAATGCCCAAGGAGCTGCTTCCAATAGTGGTGGCAGCGGTGGTGTGGGGCAAGTACTGGAGGGGGTCAGTTGTCAAAGCCAGGTGCGACAACATGGCTGTGGTGGCATCCATCAAAGCGGGCGCCTGCAAAGAGAGAAAGGCCATGCACTTGTTGAGGTGCCTGGCCTTCGTGGAGGCGAGTGTGCCTGTAACCATATTGGCGGAGCATATCAAGGGGTCAGAGAACGTGGTGGCGGACGCCTTGTCCAGAGATAAACTAGATGTGGCCCGCGGTGTTATGCAGGTGTCGGAGAGGGAAGCGGAGCCAATCCCAATGGACCTGCTGGAGATGCTGACAAGAGAAGGTCAGTCCTGGTCAGAGCAGGAATGGAGGAGACTATCGATGCTCTGCTCGACCAGTCAATAGCGGAGTCCACACGGAGGAGGTATGACTCCGCGTGGAAGAGATACTCGGCCTGGTGCAGTGAGCTGGGAGAAAGATCTCTGCCTGTCACAGAGGAGTTGGCCATGGGGTACGTGGTGGCCTTGGCTCGGGACGGTTTGCAGACGGAGACGGTGAAGTATCACCTGGCTGGGCTGAGGAGGGCTCAAATCAAGGCGGGCATGGCTCCCCCGGAGTGGGGGGCCATGGCTAGGCTGGTCATGCTCAGGAAGGGCCTCGCAAGGGTAGAAGCCACGGGGGAGAAGGATAAATTAAGAAGAGAACCAGTAACGTGGAATCACATGAGGGCGCTGAAAGAGGCCTGGGAGGCCAAAGGAGAGAGGGGAACCATGCTGTGGGCAGCCGCATGCATGTGCTTTTTCGGCTGCCTGAGGGCAGGGGAGGCTCTGGCGCCCGAGACGGGTGAATTCGATGAAAAGGCCCACTTGGGGTGGGAGGACGTGCAATTGCAAGACGCAGTGAGCCCCAAGTGGATCCGTGTAAGGATAAAAGAGTCCAAGACGGACAGACTGAGAAAGGGGGCATACGTGAGGCTGCCTAGAACAGATGCGGAGATTTGTCCAGTTGTTGCAGTTCTGGAGTTCATGATAGTCAGGAAAGTGGGCCCTGGTCCTTTCTTCATGAATGGGGAGAAAGTTGGCCTGACCAGAAGGGTGTTCGTGGCCGAAGTGAAGAAGGCCTTGGCCGAGAGTGGTGTGCCTGACGCTGGAATTTCGGGACACAGCTTCCGGATCGGGGCAGCCACGGCAGCGGCAAGGAGTGGTGCTTCAGACGAGGAGGTGAAGGCCCTTGGAAGGTGGAGGAGCAGGGAATACAAGGGCTATATAAGGAGAGAGGAGGGTGACCAGGCGGCGGCGGCCGAGAAGTGGAGCAAGTCAGTGTATCAGTGAAGCCTGGACCAGTGTAGCCAGAGTATAGTGGACCTGGAACGTGTCATGCCGTTGATAGGCTCATGTCATTGTGTCTTGTAACGTGTATCACAAATTTCTTGTTTTGTATATATATCTGCTCATATGGGAGGTACAGGGACATGCGGGTAGCCTAGATGGTACTGGTGAGGGGGAAGTACCCTAGGGGAGTAGTGTGTGCGTCGGAGCAGTCGGGGCTCTCCGAGTGGCCTTTAGTGGGGGGTTTTGGTGGGGGAATGAGCAGCTGCTGCAAAGGAAAGCTGCAGCTGCCCAAGGGCGAGCCTCAGGCGCATGCGCCTTGGGCCCGTCAGGCCCCAACAAGGCCTCATCGGAGGCGTGGCCAGGCATAAGGGCTAGGCATGGCCACGCACGCGCGACTGCAAACCTCCGGCACACACACTAAGGAGGAGTAAAGAGTATTCGGTAAGAATGTCAACTATAAGGTGTCTGCAAGCAATGCTTCACGCCCTCAGCAGGTAACGGCAGGTCTAGTAAAACGTACCGAGGTTACCGGCGGTAAAGGGTGGGAAATGTATCCAGTGTGGGAGCGAATGCGCGGGCTGCGGGAAAGAGCCCGGGCATGCGTATAAGGCGTAAGTGCCCGTGTAATGGGCATTAATCAGAAAGAAGCAAAAATGGAAAAAGAAAAGAAAGCGAAGGCACTAAGAGCTTTGGGCAAGTCCGCCGCAGAGCATAGCGGCGGAGGAAACCCCGCCCACCACACCCAACTTATGGGAGGGGGAAGCGATTGGAGGGTGGAAAAAATTTCTCCGGATTCCGTACAGAGGGGGGAATTCCGTGACTGGTTTCAGTCGCGCGTAGGTTGGGGGAATGAGCAGCTGCTGCAAAGGAAAGCTGCAGCTGCCCAAGGGCGAGCCTCAGGCGCATGCGCCTTGGGCCCGTCAGGCCCCAACAAGGCCTCATCGGAGGCGTGGCCAGGCATAAGGGCTAGGCATGGCCACGCACGCGCGACTGCAAACCTCCGGCACACACACTAAGGAGGAGTAAAGAGTATTCGGTAAGAATGTCAACTATAAGGTGTCTGCAAGCAATGCTTCACGCCCTCAGCAGGTAACTTAGCAAACTCTACAGTTACTCTGAACAGCTCTGACAATAGCTTGAGTAACAGTCTGATGAACAGTAGCAATAGAAGCAGTAACGGTGGAGGTGGAGGCAGCAAAAATTCCAGCAACTCTGGCATGCAGCAGGTCCTGCAGTCACAGCAGCAGCCTCAGCACAATACCAGTGTCACTCCACAGCCGATGAGACCACCGTCAGTCTCTACTGCCAGCAGCAGCACCATGAACCCGCTCGGAGGTTCATCAGTGCCCAGTCCGCAGCCTCCTGCATCCATCAGCACGTCGGGCGACCCCACGCCGGCGATGCCCACGGTGAGCTCCACCCCACCCACTCACAACGTGGCATCTTCCACCGGCCTCAGCCAGATGACGTCGATGAACTCAGTGCACCACAATCAGCAGATGAACCACGCCCATCCCAACGTGCGTATGGGCAACTCCCAGTCTTATGTGTCCGGTGGCCCCCCACACATCATGACCACCACGGGTCCTCCACGGATGAGCCCTCACATGCAGCAGCACCCACGGATGGTAGGGCCCATGCGAGTCACCAACATGCATAGCGGGCAGCATGGGATGATGATGCCGCAGCCTCCTGCGCACATGCAGCACCACCCAGGAATGATGAGCGTTGGCCACCACCATGCGGGGATGGATCACTCGATGGCAATGGGTGGAGGTCATCGATATATCGGGCACCACCATCCCCACCACCATGCAGTAGGGCCCCCCGGAGGGCACCCAGGAGCTCACCCGGGTAGTCATCCGGGGACGCACTCCATGATGGGCGGTCCAGGGGGCGGGGGGATACATCATCAAGCTCCTAGGGGTCCTCCTGGAGTAGCAACAGCTCAGGCTCAGGGAATGATGAACATGGGACCTTCCAATCCCAACATTGCCATGGGCCAAGCACCTCCACCGAGCCACCTACGACCAGGTGGCATGTGCATGGGCATGCATGCAGCAGGGCCTCGACCTCAGGGCAATGCTGCCATGGCAACAGGTAAGAGTGTTTGTGTATAAGGACTTCTCTGTAAGCGTGAGGATGTGCAAAGAGTTGAAGGCCATATTAGCTTACTTGGTGCTCTCTTCTCTAAGTGTGAACAATTCTACATGTATTTATTTATCGATCTCTAACTTTTTTTTCATAAATCTTTGTATTGATCTCTAATTTATTTTTATTTTTATAAATCTTTGTCCCTTTCATATTAGGTGTACACAGACCAGGAATGCAGCCTAACCCCTTCAGTAATCCTGGAGGTCTCCTATCCATGGGACCTTCTTCTGCTGGTGATGGCAGCAACAACAGGGGAACTGGTAACACGGCAGCAGCAGGTGCTGGACAAGGGACTGGAGCTCAATTTGGAGGCAAGTGTTGAGAGATTTCTGTGGTTTTGTAATGGTGACAATAATCAAGTGTTGGGACTCCTTATAATGATTGAGCTAAGTCCTATAAGTCCCGAAAGCCATATTTATCTCCCTAGTGCACCACGGAATTATTAGAGATCTGTCTTAGGCCAACTAACTTCAGGTTCTAAGGGAACTGTTATGAACAAGTGGATGAGACAGCCATGTGTTCTCCTGTTTCTGCAGTATAGTGGCCAATTTGTTTTAAACCTGTGTTGTGATAGAGATGTTGATGACACGTTTTGCATAGTTAAGTATGACAGGAACTAAAACACATTGTAAGACTTATATAAATTGCCACAGATATTGAGGAAGGTTGTGGTAAGCTATCATTTCTGGACTATTTGTTGAAGAGAAAAATGTTATGCTTACTTCTCCTGTTTACAGAAAGCCTACACACACAGACATAAGTACCTTCACTTTGTCTTATCATCCTAGTTAAGAGAGAAATGGTAAGATGTTTGTATCAGAGAACTAGAAGGATGACTAACATGAGTGAAATCTTGGAGGAAGAAGAGAAATACCTACACAAAGTACTCCGAATAATTGCAGTGTGCATGCGCAAGAGGGTTATAGTAGTCATCCTGGTTTGTCTGTCTGTCATACTCTGATTTTGGAGATTACTGACCAGAGTTGGGGTTGATTATGATTACAATCGTAATCGATTACAATCGATTACAAGGTTTTGTGTAATCGTAATCATAATCAAAATCATGTGACTAATTGTGGGTGTAATCGTAATCGTAATCATAATCATATTTTTGTAATCAAACCCATAGAACTATTACTGGTAATATTAGCAGTGAAGTAGAACAGCAAGTGTTTGCTATAATTAGTTGTGACACAGCAGTTTTTAACTAATACCACTTTTTACAGTGTTGATTAGTGTTCTATTGACACCTAATAGTCTACAAGGGAGAGCTTGTCTCACTGTGCTTGTGTGTGTGTGTGTGTGTGTGTGTGTGTATGGTGGGGAGGTGGATCATTTTATCATTCATGACTGGCTCTGAATGCCTTTAGAGCTAGCTGCTTACTGAATGCTAGAAAGCACAACATTTGTTTAAAAACTTATGTTTCTTCGTTGCAACAATCATTAATTTTTGACATTGTAATCGTAATCATAATCGTAATCAACACACTGTAATCGTAATCATAATCATAATCGTATATTTGACTGTGTAATCATAATCGTAATCAATGTTTCGTAATCATACTGTAATCGTAATCATAATCATAATCATGTTACCGTAATCAACCCCAAGTTTGTTACTGACAATTAACCGTTGACTTAGGTATGAACTGAACTCAGAACAGCGATTTAAGACCGAGTTTATTTTTTAGAAAATGCTAAGCTTTCAGCTCCACGCAGGCTAGTTTTTGTAGGTAATGCCCCCTATTGTCTCATCATAATCACATGAGGAAACAATTTCTTGCTGCCTATGGTAGTTTTGCTTTATGCTGGGAAGGGTAACAGACTGCTGGAAGTGAAGTTTTGCATTGAAAATATATACTGGTGAGTGTCTCTGGCCTTTTTAGCTTCTCTTATGAAGACCGCATTTATATCTACCTGTAGTGTATCATAACATGCAGCAGTGGTAAGGTATAGTATATGTATAGGTGAAGGCTTGAGCAAAGATCGAAAGATCATCGGGAAGCTAGTAAGAGAGATGATGAGAAGGTTTCTGCCATTGCTGAACATGCTTGATAGTAACATTATCTTGTTAAACGGGAAGAGGCCATCAAGAATCTTAAGTTAAAGATCAAGGAAGCTCGACACACACAAATGGCACCAGAAAAAGTAAGTTCAATAAAGACATAGGTTTGGAGCTTCCTAAATGCTGGCTGTTTATGCATACCATTAACTTGCTTGTCACTGTAACACCTATAAAATTCATCATAAAAATTGTTAGAAGGTAAGCTATTATTTCTGGAGTGTTTATTGAAGAGAGAAAGGTTTATGCTTACTTCTACTGTTTACAGAAAACTTACACACACACAGAAAGAGAGATAGATACCTTCACTATAAGTCTCATCATCCTAAAACATTCTCCGAAGTAAATAAGAAAAGAAATAAAGATGCTAAATGCAGGAATATTTCCAGCATTTTTCAAATGTGTTTCTGCAGTTGTCAAAAGCTGAATTGTTCCTACATTTTAAAAATGCAGAAATGTTTCCTACATTTTGGATGCAGGAATATTTCCATCATTTTCAAGTATGTTTCTGCAGTTGTCAAAAGCTGAATTGTTCCTACATTTTAAAAATGCAGAAATGTTTCCTACATTTTGGAAATGCAGGAATATTTCCTACATTTTTCAAATGTGTTACTGCAGTTGAGGCTGTGTCAACGAAAACTGGAATCTGTATTGATCTCTCTACTCCATCAATTAGCTGTTCTTAATAGACTCAGGTCACGTGGATTCTTCATTGATTGCATTCCGCCAGACCCTGGAAGTACGGCGAGTGTCCCCAGACCCTCTTTTTTCCCCGAGCGGAGGGAGGGCCATGTCTGGCCCGCGAGACTAATATTTGAACTTTAAAGTTGCCACAAACAATTAATCTGAAACTGTGAAGTGTTTTTATCAGCAGTTCAGGAATATGGCCTCCCCATCTATAGTGGACCACATTTGAAGTATTGTCGAGCTTCTTTGTAATCTAGTTTGTATGTGTGAGTCACAGAGCATGATCTAGTGATGATAGGACTTATACGTCTCTGTGTAGTTGGAGGTGCATTCTCTAGTCCTTCCCACAGTAATGTTGTCTGTTCTGGAACAGTGTTGCACCTGACCTGTTGGAGTTTCTATTACATATGATCAACTCTACCACTCTCCTCTTCACAGTGATTTTCTGTTGTAATCCATGATTAGTAAGCATAAGCGATCTTGAACTCTGTGCCTCTTGTTGTAGTTATCAACTTGCTTCTGTTTGAAATCTTCATTTTTCTGTCGAAAATTCCTGCAATTGGAAAGTAGTTGTAGCTGGTTTGACTGTGGAATAGTGGTCTTGATTTTCCTTGCCATGTGAGTTCTGCTAGTGAGGTGAAATTCATAGATACTTGCAAACTTAGAGCCTTTGTACCTCAGGATATCTGGAAAACAGTCCACTATTATATATAGTTAGAGATATTTGCTTGAAACCAAATCCTGCTATTTTGCCATGGATAGTCAGGCAATGGAGTAGAAATTAATTTATGGGAACAATTTAATTGAACTAAATTAAATTTAAATTTCACTATGACTTTACTTCTAAGCTAGCTCAGTTGATTGTCTTTTCCACAAAGTCTAGCTAGCAGACCCTTTACCTAACCACTAGGTAGAGGGTCTCTGGCTATTAGCGAGACTAAGAAAAATGGTTATGACATAATACCTAATCAAATGTATCAATGTAATGTGCGACCTCTGTTAGCACAGCCTATCCCCATTTCGCACCGCTATTAGCAGTACGGTTGCATGGTCATTATCTATTTGCCATTTGGTCCAACTATAATCTAATCAGCTCTCTTCATCAAGCTCGAAACTGTTGTAGCCCCTCCCAAGCCGCACCCTTACGCGAGCTTTGTATTTTGCTTGATGCTGAGTGTTGTGGTTTGCATCTTCTATACACTTGTTCCTGAAAACAAGTCTGAGGACCTCTTTCAAAAGTATCTGTAGCTAGATGTCGCACTACAATCTAAGGAAGCGCCCAACTCCTCCTCCTCCAACTGGTTCCAAAGAATCTTCAAAGAAAAGGAGGTGTTTAAATAGTGATGAAGGTGAATCAAGTAAGTTTTTTTTTAGGGAACTTATACATATGAATGCCTAAAGTAAGTTATAGCCATTTAGTGATAAATTCCTGCTACTGTACTGTGCAGCAATAGTTAGGTTTCTTGTTTTATGCCTGATTAAAGTAAAATTTCTGCTTGCCCAAATACCCATACTTTATTGTGTTGACAAACCATGCTGTGACTTTGTTGTGTAAACAAACTTACAACTACACCTGGAACACATTTACAGAGACACTAAATGGTGGGGATATCAAATTTCTAAACTGAGGAAGTGTAGGAGGAAGGCTTCATTGCTGTTCTTTTGACCCAGATAGAATATTCACTTAGATTTTCCTACTGATTTAAATTTGTTCTATTGTAACTTTTAACCCCATTGAGACTCACTCCTATAACCAGTTCTTTCCATAGTTAACTGTTCATCTACTCCAGCTTGGTATAGTTGAGTTGCTGCAGTAGCTTGTAATGAAATTTTAACTTCATATCCATGATTTGCATAGCTTAGCAATCATACCAGCAAGCACGGTATGCCTAATAAGAACAGGAGAATACCAGCATTCTTCAATAGGATTCTTTAATTTCAAGTAAAATGCACTGAATGGTGGCAAAACCACACAAGGCATCAACTTAAATATTTTTTTAGATTTTCATGCCGTATTTATACCTTTGAGTCCATCTTGATTGTTTTAAACATCCAAGATGAATTTGTTTGCAACCAAACCAAGTACAACAATAAATGGAAAGAATTTGAGAGTGGCAGTGGAACAGGAGAACATCTCTTTTTAGTCAGCAAAAGTAAATCGAGAGATAAAGAGAAAGGGACCAGGAGAGCAGAGGGTACAGATGGAAGGAAGAAATGGAAAAATTAGAAAGGAACAGGGAAAGCCAGAGAAGGAGAGCAAGAATTCCAAGGCACACAGGTTGATTGTACATTGTGATATCCTACGAAAGCGTTAAACTTCTGTTATAATGGAAAAAATAATATGTGTACTTGCTATCACAATTCAAAGCCATATTCACTGGCATCACTGAGGCTAGGAACTTCAGGGGAAATGTCAGAAAATGTAACAGTGCCTTCTCCTTTGCTACATTAAGAGTTTAAACTGCACGGGTCAGTAATATAATAAGCATACATAATATGGTCTTAAACACCACATTTTATATACCAGCTATATCCGTGGTGATTTGTTCAGAGGTGTCAGCTGCATCACTCTGTTTCAATGGTGTTCAGCCAGCCAGGATGTCCAGCCTCTCCCTCCTGTCTGTGTAGACAATATCTCCTGCGAAGTTAAAGTACAGCAACAATATTTCTTAGTAAATATAGATCTATTTAGTTCATTGTTACAAGGTTAAAAGAGTTTTTATGTAAAAAAAATTAACATAAGATGAACGGGTAAAATTCATCTTTATGAAATTATTTAATTTGTTATTACAGAAGAGTTTCCCTTCAAAAGGAATTATAGATGAAATTGAAGTGACTTTGTTTTTGTTTTTCTGGAGGAATATAATTATAGATGAAGAAGTATAAATTTGGCGAGTACTTGCTATTCTGTGTAATTCCCTTAATCATATACACTTGTTATGATGAATTAAAAATTGGACTCGTAAGACAATTTTGATTTTTCGGTTAATCCAATTGTAAATTACAGCATGCATAAACATCTATAACTGTACAGCTCCACCCTCTGACACTAACAATCTCCCACGCTGTTCAAGCCTCACATTACTTTACAAACTTGACCCACTTCTCACCTACGGCCACCCTACCCTCCATTCATTCTGTATCATTATGCAATTTATTTAATTTGTGGAACAGTTATTCACACATGTTCATGCAAACACTTCTTTTCCATATATGTATGTTCTCCACTCATGCTCACCTTTCCTCATCCCACTATTTAAAACTAGAACCTTGCATCATTTCACTCTCTCTGTTTTTTTTCTCCTAAAGATAGTTTTAGTTAAGTTTGACTGAGCTATTTTTGCGTGGGCCTTACAACCCAGCTACAGAGGGCAATCCATTATCAGTAGTGGATTTACACAACACACGCCCCCCTCCCTCACCTCCCAAAAACTGTAGAATACAAGCACCTGGCCTACTAGCACAATGCATTCATCAATGCCAACAATGAGCAATTTTCTGTATCTCTGATTCACACTGCAGAAGACATTAAAAAGTGGGTTTCATGGTACAATCATTGTCTGATACTTTATTGGTTGATGTATCCTGCCCCTCATCCTCAACCATCTTATTTCAATACACCTGCCTCAGTAGTATGTTTACTTTTCTCTCATAATAACAGACTCTTAGCAAGTTACCATGCCTCTAAAACTTCATTACTTCCTATAGCTTCCTTATATTCACTGATATGTATCTTAACAAGTACATACACTGCAGTAACTTACTTCCAATCAAAATTTTAGGCTAATAGCTAATTGGTCTGGTTTCATAGAGTATAACTGTAAATGTCTTAATATAAGGTTAGGTTCAAACCTTGTGATAATTCCTTAGAAATGCCAGTTGTTGTTGTTTTTTATGTTTGTTTGTTTTTTTTTGTTGTTTTTTTTTAAGTCAAACAGTTTCGACAAGTGGTTACTATGGCATTGAACCCCTTTACTGTATAAACGTAATTTAAAAACTCAACCACTTTTAGTAGCTGGAGTGTTAAACGTTAAGATGAATTATATAACAATACTGAAGTTTTAAGTAACATAACTAGGGAGGCTCACTCGCAGTTTGTATTCAAGCTCACCTCTAGTATTATATATATATATATATGTAATAATAATATATATATATATATATATGTATAGTGAGCAGCCAAAGTTCATCATCAACCTCAGAAACCACACCAACCGAACCTGTTTCCACCACTCCCCCTGCGGGAACTTCTGACCCGGAGAGGCAGAAACAGATTCAGCAGCAGCTTGTGCTGCTCTTGCATGCACACAAGTGTCAGAGAAGGGAGCAAGACTTGCAGGCCAGGGGTATAGAATACACACCCTGTGCCTTGCCTCACTGCAAGACCATGAAGGATATCTTGAACCACATGGCCGTCTGCCAGCAAGGGAGAAACTGCAACTGTAAGTTGGGTTAAAAAAAATCATGAAAATGTTGATGAAGTGTGTGTAATAATATATTACACTCTTTTTTTTTTTCTTCTTTAGATTCTCATTGCGCTTCTTCAAGACAGATCATTACTCACTGGAGGAACTGCAGTAGACAAGATTGCCAGGTCTGTCTCCCTCTGAAACATGCCTCTTCGTATCCTCGCAGGCCAGGAATGCAGCCTAACCCCCTCAGTAATCCTGGAGGCCTCCTGTCCATGGGACCTTCTCCTGGTGGTGGTGGCAGCAACAACAGGGGAACTGGTAACACGGCAGCAGCAGGTGCTGGACAAGAGACTGGAGCTGAAGTTGGAGGCAAGTGTTGAGAGAGTTCTGTGGTTTTGTAATGGTGACAATAATCAAGTGTTGGGACTCTTATAATGATTGAGCTAAGTCCTATAAGTCCCGAGGGCCATGTTTATCATATGACAGGTTGCTCCTGAGTCTACAATCCACGTACTTGACGTAACTGCCTGACCTGCCACCAAAGCTTCTTAATCTTTTGACTCTCCAACCACTGCACTATTAGACTTCTGCTTGAACCTCTCAGCAAATTTTGGGCAGTCTATCTTGAAGTGTCCAACTTCATCGCAATAGTAGCAGCGTACTTTCAGTCCCCTCGTTACTCTGACTCTAGATGCCAGTGCCCTAATATCTTGGTCATTGGAGCTACTGCACAATTTTCTCTCCTCATGCAGCAGTCTTTCTGTTACTAATTCTATTTTAGGCACTTCTGGGCTTGCTTCCAGGGCTGTGACCAAGACACTATAAGATTCAGGCAAACTTGCTAACAAGTGAACTACTCTGTCTTCATCTGACAATGGATCACCTACTGCAGCCAACCCATTAAAAAGTTCAGTCATCTTTCTTACATGCTCCAACACTGATTCACCTTCCAATAGCTTTAATGAATACAACTTTCTTCTCAGTTCAAGCCTATTCACCCAGGACTTCCTCATGAACTGCTCCTGCAGTTTTTCCCACACCTTCACAGGATCGTCAGGTTCTCCAATTAGGTACAGTAAGTTTGGGTCTATTGCTAACACCACAATAGCCAGTGCCCGATCTTTCCGTGCTATAAATTTTTCGCGATTAGCCTCGCCCTCTCCAGGTGCAGTCTCTTCACCTGTAACAATATTTCACAGACCTTTCTTCTTGAGAGCCATCTGACATTGCACTCTCCATGTAGCATAATTTGCTCCGCTCAATGGAACCACTGCCACCGTACCTTTAGATTCGGCCATCAACAAGCCAGTCTACCCGCACGGTCCGGCAAAAACAAAACAACAGACTTCGACTTCGAACGAGAATGTAGAACGCTCAATCTCCCACCACTTAGCGCTGTCGTAGCTTGTCTGGGCCCATAACCTGTTGAAATCCTTTAGCAAACAGACTCAAACTGACCCGCTTGTGAGAGAAAAATTATTTTAATCATTCTGATCATTACATCACGTGATTCAGACATAGCGTGACAACACAAAAATAGAACATTACATGCGACACAAAAGTAAGTTGACTATAAACACAAAACTCTGAAGTTCAGTCATTATCAATGAAGTGTATATCTCTAACAAGTTCTACCTCACTGACCCCCTGAGATGACTTTCTCTCGCTCTCATGTGTTAATTAACTAAATTACTGAACTCATTCATGCAGGCATTCACTAATTACATACTATTCAGACCTTGAGAAAGGTTTTATACAACTAGAAACTAGCACACAATCGAATGGTGTGACAATGGTGGTGCTAATGGCGGATAAAGGCTTGGTAGGTGATAAAATGCAAGTGCAACACCTTGCACTCTTGCTACTCTTTGAAAAATCGATAAAATAAAAATGTTTTTTCCTCACTAGAAACTTTCTCGTATATATAATCACAAACAGGGTAAGGCCTGGGAAAAAGCTGGCTATAGGTCATTGCTATTCAGTTTTGGTGTACTTCTTTTTCGTTCATCAAGTCATGGACGAGAATGAATTGTACCTATAGAGCTGTTTATTTTTGTGGGACAGAATTTGTTGTATTCATTTTCATCTTCTTAATGGCGATCACCTGGCCCTTTTACCTTAGCCTGCAGGCTACAAACATTGAATATTTTAACTTCTGATGAGGCAGATAGTACACAAAAGTTTGCTTATTCAGATAAAAATGACTGAATTACGTTATTAGCTAATGCATAAACTTCAGTTCCTGCTTTTAAAATGATTAAGTTGCTCATACAGAAATGGACAGATAATGATGGACAGTTTCAAACTCTCAAATTAGTGTAGTAGATATAGAGTTTAACCCGAAAAAAAAAACGTAGAGAAACAATTTTGGTATCAAAAAATGCGCAATTTTTCATAGACTAACATATCCAAAATTCTCTAAAATCCTCTTACGGGAATTTGAAATATTTATATTTAAACACAATTAAGGTGTGAAAATTAAGACAAAAATAAAAAAAAAAGTGCAATACAAATATTTACAGGTCATCATCTGAATTTACAATTTCCAACACAGTTTCTTCACAATTCATACAGTTTTCTCCTCTGCAGTCTCCACAAGCTGATAAACACTTCAGTCCGTTCTTACGACATGAACACAAATTAGTTCCACAAGGATTTCTGGAGGAGACTTTGCATTTACATCGAACAAAGTTTAGCAATTTATCTGGAGCTGGATCTATGTCTGTCAGAATAGGCAATCAGAGCACTTCTTTGAAGCTTCCAGCCACATTCCATAGGGTCCAACTTATCATCTGAAAGTTGTGTCCACACAACCACTTGATAGTGAACTCTTAGGCTGTGAAAAAAGGCTGCTCTTTCAGTTGGGGGAAGTCGCTCAGGTTCTAGTACCTTTCCATTGGACCTCATCTCCATGAACTTTGAATACCTCAAACTAGTTAAGCTGTCTGTAGCTTTACCAATCACCAAAGCTTCAAAAGACCTCACTTCTTATGAGTGACCTTGGGGCAGCACAAGAAGAGATAGCTTGTGCTGGATGTCAAGTATTTCTTAATTTGTATGGGGCTTTACCTTCTTTAGCAGGGCTGATTTCCCTTGATTATAAGTTGCAGAAGTGGTATCGCAACCACTCCATGCATGAATAAAGAGAAGATGTGGTACTACTACTTCAACACGGCTAGTGATGATGTCTCTCACCTTCAAAAGCTTTTTCTGGATCTTTTTTTCCGATAAGCAGTAAATATCTGCCATCTCTTTTTTCCAGTGGTACATCAGAAGCACAAGAATGTCTGTATCTTCAGCAACAACAGTTACTTCAGTTCCCTGAGTAGCATACTGAAGGGCACAAGCAACTATCTCAGTGTCAGCATCTCCAGCACTCTGGTGAACTATCTGATTACCAGCTTGTAGGTAGTGACTCAGTAAGGCAATAAATTGACTTTTATTTCTTTCATTGGAAAAGAAGGTTTTCTGATTGAATAGAGCTTCCATGGCTTCACTAAGCTGGATGTTTGCACAAGTTTTTCTCACTCTGCGAAGATGCCCATGACTTTTGGTTGATGGTCCCTCATAGCCATAAAAAACAATGCAACATTGATGTCCATACTTGCGATGTACGTACTCCACATGTTGCATGATTACATCATGGTAAGTTGTTTTCTTTGCCCATTTAACTTTATGCAGGAGTGCTCCTCCATCAATAACATATTTTGTTCTTGCATTACACTCAGCTGGTTGTACATCACTGGTAATGATTTTGGCGAATTGTGACTTCTGTGTTTTACGCATGATGCCATCTTTGAACAGAGATCTTGGAAATGTAGTGAGTTCATAACAGAAGTATGGAGATAGATCTTCCTCTCTTTGAATGATGGCTATTAATCGTGAAAACAAGTTTGTAGGATTTATTTGACACTTTTCCTTGTCAATTTGTATCCCTGGTTGTAAGTGATTCAAAGACTTGACTTGATCTTTCCTTTTGAGAGATGCTTGTGCGATGCTGACATGGTCAAGCTTCTTCTGAATCCTTGCTCCAACCTCCTCTGCTCTGTCACAGTTGATTCCATCTCCATCAGCAGCAGTCAAACCTAGTGAGCATAGTCCATTTTCATCCAAATTGAAGGATTCATGCTGATCAAACCACTCCTTGATTTTCGAGAGGTCTTGAAAGTCTCGACTGCACCTAGAACTGCTCAGTTCTACATGTTGTTCACTCGTCTTGTGCTTTGTATTTGTGCACTCTTCTTTGTTTTCACACGTAATTAACACTAGATTTACACATTGGCCTGCATCATTAACTGGCAGTATTATTCATCATGGCAAAAACTCTATATATATTTTTCCCTGGAAGAGATTTCAGAGGATTTTGGATATCTTAGTATGCAAAAAATTCTGCTTTTTATGATACCAAAATTATTTCTCTACGTTTTTTTTCCGGGTATGACCTATTTTTTAGCTATATCTACCACACTAAATTGAGAAATGTATTAATGCATTCGTATAATTATTAAGCCAGCCGACTCATGATATTCTCCTTTATCAAATGAATAATATTTAACGTTACTATGGTATTCACACATGAGCAGTACATAATAAATTTATTATTCATGTGTATGATATGTGCAAGTGTATATCTAAATATTGTTTGACATTTCTCATATCTTTTGCTTATGAAATGTTAAGTGATATTTCATACCAGGTCATTCAAGTCAAATCCACATTATATGGTATCCATTTTAGATAGTGGTAGTCAGCAGCTAAACAGCGTAGGTCCATCCCAAGAAGATATGATGGGTGAAGTGAGTGGAGCTGGAGGAGGAGTGGGTGGAAGTAGCAGCGACACAGGAATGGCCTCCAATGTAGCTGGCAGAACCATTGGGAGCAGCGATGTGGGAGCAGCAGGTTTGACTGGTTTGGTGGGTGGAGTCAGGCCTGGGGAAGGTGGCGTTGGTGGTGCAGTAGTGCCTGGGCTGGCCATCTCTGCTGGGATAGGTACTGGGGGAGAGTCGGGTACTGCTGGTTCACATGCTGGTCCAGGAAGTGGTCAAGGTCTGCAACAGATACCCCAGCAAGGTCAGTCTGAAAAAGAAATACTACTAGGACTGTGGTAATCACAATGATTATCGTTAACAACAAGAACGTAAGCACAAGTTTATCAATTCACTGAGTTTAAAAAATATTATTTACTATTGATTTATGACTTTTTGCAATTGATTGAGCTATAAAAAAAGAGAACATGATATGCACATCTCGGGAAGCTAATGGTAAGTGCCAGCTTCTATTTCTTTTGAAGTCCTTGAAGAGTAAGTGAAGTGAAAAGCAAGAGTAATGTATAAGTACTGGAGCGTGAATATCAGTGTATTGTTTTTGAATGGATTTTTAATGAAATAGGTGAAAAAATATTGAAGAATTTACAGCCTCACTTTAAAGACAATGTTTTCCCAGAGTACATAAAAATAAGGAACACCTGTCATCTAATGCCTTGAGTTTGTACAAATTACTCTCAAATTTTGGCTTAACACAACCAGCTGCTTGTAGAGGAAGGGGAAATGTTGCATCAATTTACCATTCTGCTAGTTAAGGTTACGAAATTGTTTATCAGAAATGTACAAAAACATGCAATTTAGCTGGCAAACAAGTCAAGTATCATGTTTTTGTAAGTATTGCCCATAAGTTTTACCTCATATCAAGTCCATGACTCCCTATTGTACTGATGTTTGTTGTTACTATGAAAATATTCAAGTGCTGATAAAGAATGCTTTGCAGAATCTGAGGAAAAAAAATTGAGGAGCATGTGACTAATGAACAGAAAGAGCATACATGATTATCTTGTTAGCATTAAAAAGGCATAAGAAAAATTACATCCATTGTCAGTCTCTCATTCTTCTGATTATGGGTTTGGTCTCTTAACGCTAGCTAGCTCAAATGCAAGTTATCAATACAACAAAACAATCTGAGTCTCAATCTGACAGGGAACAACTGACACGATACAACACTTATAAAGGAAGGCAATGCAGGGCCTCCTCACATAACAAAGGAACAAATAAAGGCAACACAAAGCCTCTCTACAAAGACAATAGATTTGTTACAGGAAATAAAGCAGGATGTGACCTAATAATTGTTCAATGACAAGTGCAAAGTAACACTATTCCATTGATTTCTAACAAGCAGTTCTTTTAATCCAGCAGTGAACTTATTTAAACTTTTCCCACGACTTAAATTAATACGCTGCCCAATTCAAGATACACTGTTGCAGTTCCTTGAAAAAAACTCGGCTATAGTTAAAACTTGTTGTGATAGAGATATGAGAGAGTTCTGTGGTTTTGTAATGGTGACAATGATCAAGTGTTGGGACTCCTTATAATGATTGAGCTAAGTCCTATTACTCCCGAGGACCACTTTATCTCTCGACTGTCTTAGGCCAACTAACTTCAGATACTATGGGAATTGTTATGAACAAGTGGATGGGACAGCCATGTGTTCTCCTGTTTCTGCAGTATAGTGGCCAATTTGTTTTAAACCTGTGTTGTAATAGAGATGTTGATGACACATTTTGCATAGTTAAGAAAGGAACTGATACACGACCTATATAATTTGCCACAGATATTGTGGAAGGACATGGTAAGCTATCATTTCTGGACTTTTCATAGAAGAGAAAAGTGTTGTTATGCTTACTTCTACTGTTTACAGAAAGCCTACACACACAGACATAGGTACCTTCACTTTGTCTTATCATCCTAATCATGTTAAGAGAGAAATGGTAAGATGTTTGTATCAGAGAGCTAGGAGGGTAGCTAACATGAGTAAAATCTTGGAGGAAGAAGAGAAACACCTACACAGAGTACTTCGAATAATTGTTATGACAAAGCAACCATAAGAGTTATCTTACTGGAGACTCTACAGATACTGAACAAAAGAAAGTTTTAATTCTTACTATTCCATACAGAACATGATTAAGTGAGAGTATAGAGTGTGTGTAGAGATATTGACATCAAAGTTGCGTAGGACTTTGAGATCACATCTCACTGAAGTGAGAGATCCATCACAAAAAGTTAAAAGTGAGTTATAACCATTTAGGGGTGACCATTCCTGTTAGCTATTGTTCATCTGACCAGCAATATGATTTTTCACAAGTAGCACTTGTTCTATCATTACCAATTCCTCATTAAAGTTGTAATTACTGAGTCAAGGGTAGCTACAATGTGGCAGCAAACTTCCAGCTCTTCACCATTGTGATTTGACGAGTTTCATATTGCAACAAGTGTATTAAGTCTCGTGACAGTGTGAGCAAAGTAGAATCTCTCGAGTCTTAGATACAATTATTGACTCTGTGGCTAGTAGCTTACACTATAACCATAACCAGCAGAATGTATATAAGGTATACAGTTTATTGGAACCTGTAGTGAGCACTGCTACCATGAGCACAGATATGGTATCATAAATTCAATTTTTTAGTATTTCTGTATATGCTATCTGGAGCCTCATTTATAAAGTACCACATTATTGGAATAGGTCTTGAGCTGCAGTCGCAAACGCCAGGCACCACCAGTCAAAAGGATCCCAAGAAGCAATCCATTGAGAAGTCCATCAAGTTCCTGGTGCACGCCATACAATGCGAACTCACTTATTGCAAGCAGCCGAGTTGCATCAAGATGAAACGGGTCCTCACCCACACTAGTGAGTGTCGGCTGATGAAGCTCGGCAGATGGAAGTTGTGCCAGGCGTGCAATAACTTTATGCTTCTGTGCCAATCCCACGCCAAGACGTGCCAAAAGAATGACTGCCCCATTACTGGTTGCAACCGAGTGAAGAGGAACATGAGAGACGAGCGTAATCAGCGTAGAGTCCAGGTCCAAATGAATGATGCCAGCAGTAGTGCAGCAAACCCTCAGGCTGTGAATGAATCATCTTTGACCTACCAAGATTCCTCACTTAACATCTGGAAAGATGAAGATCAAGACGAAGACTGAACAGGTAGATAGTCAGTTTTTCTTTATGTATATAGATGTATGTTATTTATGGTTTCACTTAGTTTAGTATGTGTGTCACGAGTATATTTTTATTTTTAGCGTATAAGTTGTGCCCCGGGTGTGTCCGGATGTATGTATCATTGTGTTTGCGCCTGCGTCGGCCTTCTTATAAACTATCTGGCCACGCATACGTACGGCAGTTCTCTCTCTATCAGATTTTAGCGTAAAACCTAAAGTTCTGTTTCTGGGGTAGCTACTCGAGTGAGGGTTAGCTAGTAAGACGCTAATCCCTGGCCCGGCACCAACTCTGGAGTGGAGAAGAACCTGGTGGCAGCGAATCTACCTGGTACGCAGGCAGCCGAAGAATTAGACGACCCCTACTGGCTCTACCTTACTCCAAAACTCCCACAATCAACGTTCCTCCCCACCACCAATCTTCCCTATCAGTAGCAACTGATGCAGCACATTCTCTCAGGACTTCAGAGACTCAGCCAGAGAAGGTAGTTTTCCTTATGGTCTAAAATTCACTGCAAATTCAATTATCTGATTTAGCTATACTATTAAATTGTATATCAAAGTACACAATTTCTTTCTCAGTCCTGTTTTACTCATTAGATGTTTTCACAGGCTTTTTTTTTTTTTAATCAAAACGAAATTAATTGTCACCTGGAATTGAACCCAGGACCACTGCAGCAAACCCTCAGGCTGTGGTCGAATCATCTTTGACCTACCAAGATTCCTCACTTAACATCAACTTTCCTCCCCACCACCAATCCTCCCCAGTGAGTGGCTTATCTACTATAGTCAGCAAAGACAAGACAACAATGTTTATTTACTATATTCAAGGGCTTTTAATATGTTATGTTCTTTTCTTATTTGTTTTTATTTATTTATTTATTTTACTTGTTGTTGCAATCAGATCCAAGCTGATAAGAAAAGTAATTTTTCAAGTGATATCACATGGGCAATTGTTAAAGAGCAAAAAATTGAAAGAAAAATAGCTCATATTTTACTGAAAGGACTTCCTGGATCTGGAAAAACAACTCTATTGGATCGCCTATTGAATATGCCACTTCGTGAATGGTACTCTTCTACGGGCATGTGTGAGGGAACAGTAACTGTGGAAGTTGGCCCTCCTCCACTCACACTTCATGTTACACCTGTGACGACAACACGTGGACAGTAACTGATTTTGATGAGTCCATAGTCTCCCAGTTGGATAGTTGCAAGCAGGTTGCTTCACACAGTTCAAGAGAAGATATAGATGATTTCTTGCAGAATTATGAAGGTGCTTCATCTGAGCTTGTGTCTGACTTTGAGTTTCATGTGAAAGAAGTGCTTGGCAAACACAACATAAAAAATATTGTTGATTTGCAAACAAAATGTTCTCTTTACATCAGGGACACTGGTGGACAGGTGGAATTTCAAGAGAGTCTTTCCCTCCTTATCTTTGGTCCCTCTATTTTCATCTTTGTCTTGAGAACAGATATTGACATTCACACAGACAGCACCATCCAGTACAGATTGGCCACTGGAGAAATTAGCAACAAGTATGATATTAGTTGATATATCTGCTGCAAAAGTGAATTTTCTGTTGAATACCCTGTCAGTTACCTCCTATTCTGTCTTGAACTGCAAAATGTTAAAGAAGCTATTATGTCAATGGTTAATCCGGCAGCTCGTACCTTGAAAACACTCTAGTTCACTGCCAGCCCTCTCAACTGGCCATGTTGGGGGACAAGCAAACATAAATTGTAAATTATGTGCGGGGGTGTGTAAATACCTATGCGCACTGAGTGGCCTGAGAGCTTAGCTAGCTAACTACGAAGGACCAGTTTGTCCACTTAACAGGGCGCGCCTCAAATGACTAGTCAACCGTTGGCCCGCGAAAGCTTGCAGTCTCTTAGCCTGAGGCAAAAGTGCGCAGCGCCTTACAGTATCTCGCAAGTCTGTCAGAGGTGAACAAGCTTTTTATCAACAAATACACAAAACTAAATACAACACATAAGGGTGCGGGGATGGATGGTTATAAATGAATATGATTAGCATGATGGATAGGAATGGGTAATGGATGACACAGGGAAATGTTTAATGTTCAACGTTCGGGACAATGTTTGGAGATGTTCGGAGTCTTCTACTTTGGCTGCTCTGGCTGGACTGGAGTCCCAGACAATTATGTTACACCTTGTATTTGTAAATCCTGCCGCAATCTGTTGACTACAATTTGAGTGATAACAAGTATAAAGTTTCAGTGGACAATGCATTCAATGATACAATACCCAATTGTTAATCCTATATTAACTGCATGACTCCCAATGCTGCTATAATCTGTACATAAACCCTTCAGGGATCCAATTGCCTGACAAGAGATAAAATATGTCACAACAAGTTTATATATAACCACATTCAACTGAGCTCTCTAGTTTTCATTTAAACTCAGGACACCACCCACAACTATGCTTCCACCCTCCCCCCCCCCCCCCCCACCTCGCATACACTAGACTTATTGAGTAAACAAACAACATCAACAGCAGCAATAATAACTAGCTGAATTGAGAATCAGTTCAGTTGAAAACCATGCATTAAAACAACAGTCGCCTCAAATAGGACACTCTTATTTTCTAAACTATACGTAAAGTTTCTGAGTTCTTCAGGTAGAAGTAAACCAAAACCACTTAGTAAGAAGAGTCTCTTCAAAAGCTCATGACAAGATTACCAAATCAGTTGGCCATAGCGTCTAAATAATGTGTTCGCCATAGACTAGCTGGAGCACACAATTGAATGAAAAAAGAAAGAAATGATTGACTATCTCCAATCCACTTATCACTATCAGTGTTTCATCCAGACATTCTTGCAAGGGGGGGCAAAATAGAGTTTTGAAAATGTAAGGGGGGGCGGGCGGCACTGGTCACCATGGGAGTGAAATAGAATTATTGGAAGGCCTATGTCCTACATTAAAAAAACATAATCTTATCTAATGAGGTCTGCATATGTCAGATCCTGACAAGTTAATTCAGCCACTCATTTTCACCTCCACCGTCTAGCAATTTTCAGTCAACTGTGACATTCACTATTTAGATGCTTTTCACACACTATTCAACTCTGACTCTCACCTCCCCTTAGGTTTATCACACGTTGATTCACACTTACGGTTGCTGGCTGGCTATAAAAAGGCCAGCCCTCAGCTCACCGTAGCAGTTGTTGAGTTTTGATCTATACAGATTCTACAACTTCCAGAACCAGAACTCTAAGCACTCGTAGTCCCTGACAGCTTAGATAGTCTCAAATGGATATTCGCTCTTTCTTCTGTGGTGCAAGCTCTTCAAAGTCACCTGGCCACTCAAGTAGCAGTGACACAGAAGATAAAATTGACAGCAATCAATCTGATACTGAGTTTTTGGAGCCAAGTCATGCCAAGAAAAGATTAATTGTCCATGAGAAGCATGCAAAGGAAAGATTAACTACACATGAGAAAAGCAAGAAAATCACTGCAAGCAGTCGAAAATACAACAAAAAATGGGAAGAGAGCTTCAATTGGCTGATGTTTGATAAAAAATTCCAAGGAGCTTTTTGTAAGGTTTGCAGGAAGAGAGGAATTTCTCTTCAAAGAACAGGAGGAACATGGATCTCAAAACCTTTCACGAACTGGAAGAAGGCAATAGAGAAGATGAAAATTCATGCAAAGAGTGATATTCACCTCCTATCATGTGAAGCAGAGATGGCTGCAGCTACAGCACTACAAGAAGGGTCAGTCATTCAGCAACTAATGATGAGGAAAAGTTGAAGAACAGAATGGCCATTAAAGCTCTAATTCGTTGCACCCATTTTCTAGCTCGTCGCCACATTCCCCACACAACAAATTTTGATGAACTTATTGATCTAATCGTAAGTTGTGGTGCAGAAGATTTAAAGGGGTTCCTTGAAAGAGCTATGTAGATTAAATGCAACCTACACATCTAAAGTTGCTGTTGTTGAATTTGTTGAGGCAGTTGGCTTATGGGCTGAAGAATGTTTACTGAAACGGCTTCGCCAAGCTTCCCATTTCAGCATAATGGCAGATGAGTGCACTGATGTGACGACCACAGAAGAGCTTTCAATTTTCTTCAGCTGGGTGAACATGGACGGTCAACCTGTTGAGCACTTCTTGGATATAGTTCCATTGAAAGCTACTGATGCAAAGACTATTTATTCTGCCCTTGTTGAATTCATGAAAGATAAAAACATACAGATTAGCAAGCTGGTGGGTATGGGATTCGATGGAGCAGCTACTTTCTCTGGGAAACACAATGGTGTGCAGAGTCTCCTGAAGAAAATTTCACCTCATGCACTTTTCGTACACTGCCATTATTTGCTACAGCTAGCATGCGTTCAAGCAGCTAATGCTACCAGTGGGATAAAACATGTGTACATCACACTCACCACCCTCTGGAAATTTTTCCACTATTCTCCTAAGCGAGCTGAGAGTCTCAAAGCAGTACAGCAGGTGCTTGACTTACCTGAGCTGAAAGTTGTGAAACCATCAGATACTCGCTGGCTGTCCCATGAACGCTGTGTGAAGGCAGTCAAAGCTAGCTACAGTGCAATTGTGACTGCTTTAAACAATATCTATGAGCAGACACATGCACCTGAAGCTCTAGGTATCAGTAAAGCCTTATGTAGGCCCTCAACTTTAGTGGCCATATACCTCCTTGATTATGTTCTGCCACAAGTGGCGAAGTTGAGCAGAGCTCTCCAGACTGAGATAATAGACTTGACAGCTATCACCCCTCTTGTTGATGCCACTCTCAATACACTTGATGATGCCATGTTACCTGCTGCTAACTGGGTATTAGAACTGATGGATGCAAAGAATGAGATCGAAGAAGTCACTGACATCACGTTAACCACGGAAAGCATTGCTACATTCCAAGGACAAGTGGCTGAATCGTTTATCAGGATGCCGAAGGCAAACATATCCAGCAGATTTATTTCACAAGATATTGTCTCCTCATTTGGCATCTTTGATCCGAAGAAAGTGCCAGCTGCTGACTCTTCTGACTTCCATACATATGGTGAGGACTTAATAGATGTACTATTAGCTCACTATGGTGCAGAGCTGCCTGCTAAGACTGCTGGTGGAGATGAATACACCAAAGAAGCTCTTATTTCCCCGCGAAACCCGAGAGGAGTGGAAAACATTTCGAAGCTACTTATCGAAGAAGCCGAAAGGTAACCTGCACTTGCAGTTGAAAGAGCTCACCACAAGTGATATGCTTAGTGAAATTTTTCCAAACATTAGCACCCTGGCAAACATATGTCTATCTATCCCTGTCAGCACTGCTTCAGTGGAAAGGAGCTTCTCCAAAATGAAACTAATTAAAACACGAATTCGAAATCGAATTGGGCAATCACAATTATCCTATTTGATGAAAATAGCCATGGAGACACCCGAGACGCTCTCATCTACACAATTAAATGACATTATTACAGTATGGAACAAAAAACCTAGACAAATTGCTGTGTGAATATTGTTTATTATTAATTTGGTTTACATTTTTCTCTTAATAAATATCGGTTCTTTCAAAAGGGTGGGGGGCATTTAGAACCCAAGGGGGGGCAAATGCCCCCTTTCGCCCCCCCTAAATGAAACCCTGACTATAATGGGTGGACTGTGTACAAGCTACAAACTAAATGTTGAGCACACAATGTAATTCAATGGACATATCAAACCAATTAAACCACCCACTCGTGCCCCCATTAAAAAAGACATCTCACTCATACCCAACGCCAGAATCTGGAGGAGTGACCTCATTTTCAAGTCTAAACAAACTGGAGGTAAGACAGCGTCAAGAAGGCCACCTGCATCACTACCCGAAGCAGAGACTAAACCCACCCACCTCAACACACCAACACATTTCCTTTTCCAGCCAAGTCCCCTCCAACAAGCCAGTCCTATATGAGGCCCACAAGAACTACACAGACACCAACCTGGCTCCTGTGCATGCAAGCACTACTCTGAAAGCTAACCAAGGGGAAAGCCTCAGGATAAGAAAGAAAGGGAAATGATGGGCCCCCAAGGAAGCCTTAATTAGAGCAGCCCAGACCCAAGTGATCCTTGGCGACAGACTCAGTTCGGCCGACAGTAGTTCATTTCTCCGTGAGTTATTTCTTCAGCGCTTACCTTCCAACGTCCGGATGGTTCTAGCTTCAGCCGATTCTTCTACCGACTTGGGAAAACTGGCGGAGATGGCAGACAAGATTTTGGAAGTTGCCGCCCCTACGTTAGCAAACGTCAGCGACTCCGCCCCCAACCGACCGTGGAACGACCCCGTACCAAATTCGTCGAATGAGAGCTCCAGCAACTTCGCGACGAAGTCGCACGACTTTCTACGTTAGTGCGATCCCTTACCACACAGTCTCGTCGTCGCAGACCTTCAGGCTCTGCTAACTCCAGGTCATCTAGCCCTGCCACAGACCCTTCCCAAGCTCTTGCAGCTTCACCCTCTGGTACACTCTGTTGGTACCACCAGAAGTATGGTGACCAAGCACGCCACTGTCGTTCTCCTTGCTCTCGTTCTTTAAACGACTAGGCCCAGCACTAGCGGCGACAAGTGCTGCTGGCCTATCCAGTTGTCGCCTGTTCCACATAAATGACCGTTCTTCTGGCTGCTGTTTTCTTGTTGATACCGGTGCCGAGGTTAGTGTTGTTCCTCCCACATGCACTGAACGCAAGTCTCAACAAGCATTTTTACACTGCAGGCTGCCAACAACTCGAGCATAGCGACTTATGGTGTTCGATCCCTTTCACTGGATCTTGGTCTGCGCCGAACGTTTAGATGGGTGTTTGTTATAGCCGACGTGAAGCAACCGATATTAGGAGCAGATTTTCTTCGTTACTTTGGACTCCTCGTTGATCTTCGTCAACACAAGCTTCACGACTCTGTCACAAATCTCCACATGTCGGGACTGAGACTTTCACCTCCACTTTCCTCAACTGGACTTTTGTGTGTCCGGAAGAGTGACGACTCCATGTTCTCACAGCTTCTAGCGGAGTTCCCTTCTGTTACTGAGGCAGTTTCAACAGACAGGCCCGTCAAACACCGTGTCACTCATCACATTCAAACTGTGGGCCAACCAGTGTCATCACGCACTCGCCGTCTGGCTCCGGAATGTCTCAACATCGCTCGACAGGAATTCGATCACATGCTCGAACTGGGTATCATTCGTCCTTCCTCCAGCAACTGGTCCTCTCTGCTCCATATGGTTCCAAAGAAGTCCCCTGGTGATTGGAGACCGTGTGGTGACTACAGAGCTCCCAACCGTGTTACAGTTCCGGACCGCTATCCTCTTCCTCACTTACAGGATTTCACTGCCACGTTACAAGGGTGTACAATCTTTTCCCATATCGATTTAGTGAGAGCCTTTCACCAGATTCCTGTAGAACCAGCCAACATCCACAAGACGGCAATAACGACTCCCTTTGGCTTGTTTGAATTTACGTGCATGCCATTTGGACTCAGAAATGCAGCTCAGACGTTTCAACGGTTCATCAATGAAGTTCTGCATGGCCTTCCCTTTGCGTATGCATATGTAGATGACCTGCTCATAGCAAGCCATTCGCCTGAGGAACACTCGCAACATCTTCGCTCAGTGTTAGAACGATTAGATGCTCATGGCATTCTCATCAACGTCTCTAAGAGTGTGTTTGGAGTACCTGCGCTAGACTTTCTTGGCTATCGTCTGGATGCTAATGGAATTCGGCCACTGGAGCAGAAAGTCCAAGTCATCAGAGATTTTCCTCTTCCGACATCTCAACGTAAACTTCGCGAATTCCTAGGACTTGTCAATTTCTATCGACGGTTTATTCCTCATGGTGCTGCTACCCTCAAGCCCATTACTGACCTCTTGAAAGGTGGAAGTTGCTTGTCAGATTCTCTCACCTGGTCGGACTCGGCCACTGCTGCCTTTGACAACGTCAAACAGGCTCTTGCTGACGCCACACTCCTAGTTCACCCAACTCCAGATGCCCCTACCTGTCTGATGACTGACGCATCCGACATTGCAGTTGGTGCTGTTCTTCAACAGTATGTCAATGGGAGTTGGTGTCCAATCGCATTCTTCTCTAAGCCTCTGAAGGATGCTGAGACTAGGTACAGCACATTTGACAGAGAGTTGCTCGCCATCTATCTTGCTGTAAAGCATTTTCGCTATTTTCTGGAGGGACGCCAGTTTCACATCTGGACGGACCACAAGCCCCTTACATTTGCTCTCTCTTCTCGTTCAGATCGACACTCACCTCGTCAAATACATCATTTGGATTTAATCTCCCAATTCACTACGGATATTCGCCATATTCAGGGAACTCACAACTCTGTCGCAGATGCACTGTCACGCATTGTAGTCAACGCCATTCACTGCGATGGCTTGAACACTGTAATCGACTTCAGGGTTATGGCTGAAGCTCAAGTAAATGATCCTGATCTCACCAAGTTACAGTCAGACTCATCACTAAAGCTGCAACGTATTCCTCTCGCTCTCTCAGATGGTGGTTTCATCATATGTGATATGTCTACTGGCACCCCACGGCCTTTTGTACCCGAGTGTTTCCGACGGCCAATTTTTGATAGCCTCCACTCCCTTTCACATCCGGGAATTCGAGCCACTCAACGTATGTTAACCAGCAGATTTGTCTGGCCACGCATCAATTCCGATGTTCGTTCCTGGGCACGCACATGTCTTCAGTGTCAAAAGTCGAAGGTGCACCGTCATACCACTGT
>WLWD01003118.1_pt1 | contig 63928 bp, 65 predicted proteins | sample 6712731 | NCBI WGS metagenome assembly WLWD01 (sample SAMN12718690, study PRJNA576275) | sponge metagenome | isolation source: marine sponge | host: Mycale hentscheli | place: New Zealand: South Island, Marlborough, Capsize Point | collected 2014-11-01
AGTGAATTGATCCCGTCCTCGTAAACGGGTGGCACCAGACGCTTGAAGGCTGTCCCGGAAGATCCCAGCAGCGGCTTCTTCAAGTTGTTGCATGTACCATCAATTGTCCTGAAGATGTTCACAGTGGGAAAGTTGCAATTGGGTAAACGTCTGGGACCTTCGAAAAAGCGCTTCTCGGCTTCCTCAAAAGCTCGGCCGACTTCCTGCGCAGTGAGTAAGTTGCCCGGTCTGTGGAACAACATTTCTGCCAGGGACTCGGCCCTCGCCTCGATCCCCTGGGATTTAGCAACCTTCGCTCGCTTCAGCTCGTACAGCTTTCTCTCAGCCTTCTTGACAATGTCTTTGTAGAGAAGACGAGCCTTTCCTTGTCTCCTGGCATCCCCAGATGGCTTCTTGAAGAACCTGGCGAGGAGTTGCGATGCAGTGTACTCGCCTTTCTTCTCGCTCTGAGTCTCTGCTCTGTTCTTCTTAGCCGTCTCTCTAGCCTCGTGTGCAGCTACTGCCTCGATGATAGCCTGGTCCATGGCATCCTTTCTCTCTAAACATACACAAGGACATTCGAAACCAGTTTAAATCTTCCTTCGTAATGTCAGAATTTCTGAGAGTTTACCTTCTGCAGTTGCAAACTGTTCATCCTTTATGAAGGTGTTTGCAAGCACTGTGGTGCAGGCCAGTGCAACCAGCAGCACTGCTACCATCACCAAGCTCCTCATTGCAGCCTCCCCAGTAAGCCTTGCCTTGCAGGAAAAAAGACTATAACTTGTTTCTGCAGCTGCAGAGACTGAGGTCTTGAGTCTGGTGTAGTAGTCTTATAAAGGATGTGGCTTTGGCCACAGGAATCAGCCAATACAATACAATCAATTTATTACTTCCGGCCATCCCTAATTTGAATCAAGTTCACTTCCTGTTGGGAGGGAGAGAGGGATCAGACTTTAAGTGCCATTACAGGCTTATTCTGATACTACCAAGTCTGATAATTATCATTGTGATAGTCAGGTAAAAAAAAAAGTTTTAAGCAAATATCTGCAGTGCATAAAGTATAAAAGTAGTGCAATGTATATTTCCCATATCTATGACATCATCAATAGTTTGCAGCGTTCACTCAAGTACACACATTTTTGTTTAACAAAGTATACTAGCAAAATTATAATTCTACCCAGAAGACTGACAACTTGTGGAATGGTTAATAATGTAATTGCATATACAAATAAAAACACTCACTTGGTTTTACATTTTATTTTCTTCCTGTAATTGAACTGTATCCTACTCATTGTGTTGGGGCAACAAATGAACGACTTCCTACGGTCTTTCACCTAATACGACGCTTCAAACTTTCGCCATCAAATTTGATGCACAGAGCAAAGAAAGGCAATCCAACATCCGCTATAAAGAGCCATGCTATTAGCAGACACCATCAAATGCTCCTCCTCGTAGCAGGTAAATGATGGAGTCATTCGTACAAATGACCAAAACCAATAAATGTTTAGACTACCAGAGAACCATGCTTCCTGTATCCACTCCTTCAACTCTGGTTCCCTGACACTGCATGAAAACAGGCGTAGCACAGAAAGCTAATGGTGACCAAATATGCAGCTAGGCTTTCCCATAAGTGAAGCCAATGAGCTGGAAAAAAAAAGTAGAGTCCTTGAATTTTAGGTGTGTGGCATAAATACCGTTCATTTGCAAGGGCTCCTCATCACTACGAGACATTGATCAAAGGACTAACTTCATTAAGTGGCTTAGAGCATTGAATTACAGAAATTAAACTAACTGGTTATGGTGGTTTTTCTCCGTAACAACCTCTGCCAGTGTTCCCAAGCTTCTCACACTCACAGATTGCATAATATATCCGTCTCACTCAAAAAAAAAAAAAAAAAAAAAAAAAAAAAAAAAAAAAAAAATACACACACCTACACATAGACATGGAGACACACATATGCACACACACATACACACACTGCTTTGGGGAAAACTGGTCCCTCAGCTGACCTGCTGAATATCTGAATGTGTACCATTTACCTGATGGAACCACTTCTCAGTACGCTTATTTTACAAATGACTGCAGCAGAGGAAGACACTCTGTCGTGGGAAACACCGACTCAACAAAACTTTACGCCTACCGTTTCTCACGCCATTCACAAAATTACAAATTTTCATGCTCAGTTTAAAATAAGAAAAACTAAAAATCTAAAATTTAATGTTAGAAAAGAATGACTCCACCCACTACCTCTCATTCGTCCTGAAGAAAAATTATGTTTCTTACACAATCGCAAGTCTTTTAAGTGTCAATAAAATCATGTTGCATACACTGGGTCTTGTATTTGGCAAACTCCTGCAATTAAGGCTATTGTATTAAATATTCAATGACAATTGTTTGCTTCGAACTAATGATAAAAATAAATAGACTCCATCCAATAATTGAAGTGTCAGTTTTAGTTGGCCAGACTAATCTGTATCAGCTGCTGTTGCTGTGACAGATAGAGCTCTTGTTACGCTACTACGGTAGAGTGCACACCTGATGAAGTGAACGCATCAATTAACTTTAAACTTGGTGTCATCCAGATTGAGTGCAAAATTCACTAACGAATCGGGAAAAAATAATGATCTAGAAGGGGTAAACTTAGTCCATTAAGTGCAATGCTAAAATTCTGTACTTTCAAAACCCTGGTCTACATTACAAAAAAAAGTCTATGACATGTATTTTAATTCCACAATGCTAATTTATTTTTAATTTGCTTCAAACCATTGAAGGCAGAAAAAAAATTCCATTTTAATTAATTAAGTACTGTAAAGCATTTCATAGGCACTTGAGCAACCATCTTAACGATGATCGAGCCCGAGAGAAACCCTAGACGGAGCTGGTGATAACTGAATCATTAGATACATCACTCACAAACCCCTACGCATGCCGAGAAACTTCAGATAGCCAATCATTTACATCGAATCGTGCTAACAAACCCCTCCCACTGGCTACTGCATCTTTCAGGCTTTATTTTCAAATTCGCCATCATCCAACCTTTCAGAAGTCTTCCTCAGTCTGTCCGGCCCTGAAAAGATGCCCAGGCACTTTAAGTGAATCGTGGGTTGACAATGACCCAGGGTAAACCTAACAACTGTCTGCCCCTAACTGGCTGGAGGACATTGTACCCTCAGAGTATCCACTGCACAATAGATGCTAGTACATAACTCTGTCCCTGACACCACATGGAGTACTGGCTTACTACATGTGCAAGGCCCTGGCTGTACACTCTCGTACATCCATGAATGTATGTATTCAATACCCCATCTCTTTCACTCTTCATTGTATACACGGGAATAAACAAACAGAAAAACAAAAATATAAGTACGTAACAAGACAGGATTAGGTTTTGAACACTATTGTAGAATATTAAGACTTCTTTATAAACATGTACGGTAAAACTGAAAAAGTTAAAACCAAAAAAACAACAAAAAAAAAAGAGCAAACAAAACAAAACAAAAACAACAACAAAAAAAACAACAAAAAAACAAAAAAAAACAACAACAACAAAATGATCAATCACAAGTTTAGAATTTTTTTATTTATGCAAAGTGGATTGAGCCGAGTACGAGCACCTGCCAATTCGTCCCTACTCAGTGATAATATCTCACATCTCCACACATTACCATACATATGTATCTCACTTTGGACATTAGTTAACATAACAACATCACACCTCTCTGTTAGTAGTCCACTTCAAATTCTAATTTTAATTTTAACCCATCATCCCTTTACCAACTATATATAGTGTTGTGTACACATAATGGCTCTCACTCTACGATACACTTGGTGTTACCTTGGTGAGTGAGACCAGGGTCTTTGTTGTAGGTGGAGCGTCAAAGGACACAGCTTTGTCGTCAATAGATACAGGGGGTGTGGCACCAGGTACCATGGCTAGTGGGTTGAATCCCTGCGTCTGCATATATGAAACAAGAATTAGTCATAGATGTTATACAACCATGTACATTGAAACTTTTGCACCTAAAGGGGTCTGGAAAAAAAGCAAAGGAAAAATGTGAAAAAATCTTAGTTGTCGCCGGGGATTCGAACCCAGGGCCACTGGCTTTAGCCACCGGTGTTCTAACCACTGAGCTACGACAACCCTCGACTTGCAAGACTCTCACATTTTTCCTTTATACTGTTTATCTAGTTTTTATGAAGGGTCAAAACTTGATAACCACGTACATGCATACAATCACGTACATGTATACAATCACGTACATGCATACAATCACGTACATGTATATAATCACGTACATGCATACAATCACGTACATGCATACAATCACGTACATGCATACAATCACGTACATGCATACAATCACGTACATGCATACAATCACGTACATGCATACAATCACGTACATGCATACAATCACGTACATGCATACAATCACGTACATGCATACAATCACGTACATGTATACAATCACGTACATGCATACAACCACGTACATGTATACAATCACGTACATGCATACAATCACGTACATGCATACAATCATGTACATGCATACAATCACGTACATGTACGTATACAATCACACATGTACATGTATGCTGGACCAGATGCTGAGGCTATTGCTTTTATTGGTTCACCGCTCTGCGAGGACCCAGTAGAGCTGCATTTATTCTAAGCGGCATTAATAAATAATTGATTGCCGCATTTGGAGCACAATTCAATCATAGTTATGGATGAAAAAACAAACAAACAAACAAACAAAAAAGTCCACTAAAACAGTATTTTTATTAACACTTTTCGAGACTAACTTTATATCTGCATCTAAAAATATTTTCATACAAAAAATCTGGTTTATATATTTTTTCAGAGCAACTACTATACGAAAGCAGTGACTATCTACCTAAGCAAGGTGGGTGGGGAGGCTACTAATTGAGACCAGCATCAGATCGAGCATTTACAGTATATATATTGTAAAAAAAATGAGCACACATCAACAACAACACCCGAGACTGCAAGTTGCAAGCCCCCACCCAGCAAGAGTCAACAAATTATGGGCTAGTTAATAAGTCAATCAGAGCTTTCCCAACCATCTAGCTGCTCAAATTGAAAGTCAAGGGCCATAGACCACATACCAGTGGTTGCCTGAGAGAGAGAGAGAGAGAGAGGGAGAGAGAGAGAGAGAGAGAGAGAGACAGCACACATATAATATTATTTCTGGCAGAAACAAGACATTAGAGCATAGCAAATAATTAACTTAAGAACAATTACGAGTAGAGTGTAGGACTCGAGATTAGCTGTGCAGCAGCTGTCCCTGGAATCTCAGCCATATGCTGTGAGGTATGGGTGGGCAGAGGCTACTCAATTGGACTATACATTCTGACTTGTGTGGAATTCCATACTATACTAGGACACTGGATGGGAGGAATCACGTGCAACAAGAAGGGGAAGAAAAGCTGTTAAGAAATGAAATCACAAAGCAATAATGAAAATAAACAATAAAAATTATAAAATTAAGTAGTGACAGTATACATAGCTGTGTTCTGGAGTTGGGGCTGGAAAGAAAAGAATCTAGACTTGCAAACTAACTATTTACAACTATTAAGTGTATGCATCCAGACTGTGCAATGAGCTGACACTGAGGCTTATTAATATTCTTCCTCCCCATGTATACTCATATTTGGCAAGCTTCTCTCCCCTGCAAGCTCCTAATGGGTCACAAGAGTAGTAAAGCCCCACAAGTCTCAGTGCTCACCAATAAACAACAGAGATTAATCACAGAGCAGCCCTTGAGACCGCAACAGGTGATGACTCTCTCGATTTACCTCTTCCTTTCTCCCAGTACCTTATAAGTAATCCTTCACACGTAAACACACACACCACACTGTCACACTTTGGCCAACAGTGACTAGATCTTGTTGGGGCTGATGCTAGCTCTACCATTTTCTGTTTACTACGTCCATTTTTCCTTTAGAGACCAACCAGTTCTGTGTGATCGTACCAACAGGACAGAGGCAAGGAAAGTAATTGTTTCAAAAAGGATGCTGACCCAAACACACACACACCCAAACACATACGCACACCAATACAACTCAATGCAAACACATACACATACATACATACATACATACATTATACTAAGCAATTCAGCTACAACATCCACTAACACCTGCTACATACATGCAAAAGGAACTTTAATCAAGAAAGAAAAATGGTGGATTCCGAGAATTGTATTCATGTGGAATGGGAATGTGGAACTGAAAGTGCCAATATATCTATAACATAATCTGGCTCTAAGGTGGGTGTGGCCAGCAAAAGTAGCTGGTGAGACACCTTAGGTAGGTCTATAAGTCCTTGGCAGTGTCCAGATTCCAGATGGCTCTGTCAGGTGCTTGCAAAGTGTTCAAATGCCCTAGAAATAATATCAATCCTCGAGTAACTTACCTTGATCTTAGATGCTGTCACTGAGACTGGAGCAGGACTTGGGTCAGCAGTGGACGTCTTCTTGGGCTTAGTGGCCACCTCAGGCTATAAACACAAGCAGGGAGGACACGGCAGGAGACACAATAAAAACAGAGACAGAAATCTGATGGATAGTGAGAAGCATGGGAGAGGATAGAGTGAGGAGGAAGAAGGGATGTTCTGTTTCCTATCAGTGTTGGGCTCAATAATGCCCTAGAATATTTATTTCAGCAGCAATTATAAGTAATGTTCCAATATAAATGACATATTTTGGTTGATTTGAGGAAGTGCTTGAATAAATGCTTTAGAGCGGATGCCGTATTGTGTTGCTGCTAACAGAGGTAAGGCATTCCATCACTACAAGACTAAACCATTCTTCCTTCCCCTATAGTTGCTTATATTATAAAATGTCAAGCAACTCCAGTTAATACAAACTACAATTGTTCTAATTACTTTATTCATAGACAACTTAATAAAAAGCCAGGAAAGTGGCCTCAACTCTGGTTCCAATTAATTGAAATTTATCTGGAATAAAATCATATTAAATCAACCTCAGCTATGTATAATAACCTGATGTCACATCAACTCCTTCCACTGTGACCTCATCTGGCAAGCCATAACACCCCATTAACCGTGGCGACCCAAGTGGGCACACCCACCCCACTAAGAGGAACCCTTGCCCTAGTTTTGCTGAGCCTTCCCAGTCAAGAATGAATAATAAAACACTTCCAAGTCTAAACTGAACTCCAGAGTGCACGCTTCAAAGAAAACCAGCAAGCTTCAAAGTAACTGAAATTTTTTTTTAATAATGATTTTTTTTAAATTTCGTTGTCGTTAATATTCCAACCTGCAGGCATATTCAACACCTCTTCTTACTATACTAGTGTCTAGCTGTTAGAAAAATAACAACAAAACAACCATAACAACAGCATAAATTAAGACTACAACTTTCAACCTGAGCATCTTTGTCAAAGGGTTTACAGATGCTATTGCTTGGTGAGAGAGACATGGTTGCCATTATAGCTGTCTGCTTGTTGTAGTTATTTATTATTATTCTTAAAGGTACTAAAGCTGACACGAATCAATTTGGTAATAAACTATCAAACATATTAACCAGAAGCGTGTCTCTTCCTTCTCCACAGAAGGACTACACATTTAGTGGATTGACAGGGTGACTTGAAGCAAGTTAATTAATACAATTCAACAGTAGAAAGGGAAATGTGAGGTGGAAATTGTTGTGAAGTAGATACTTTAACTCACCATAGCTTTCTTAGGTGCAAACAAGTCTCCCTCTGGACTCCGCGCAGCATTGAACAAATCCTCCCGCTTCTTGGCGATGGAAGAACTTCCTCCGGCACTGTCCTTCTTGCCAACACTAAATGGATCGGCACCTCCAAACAGTGAGACTGCTCCGGCTGGTTTCTTTTTGGTCGGCATGGCAACCGGAGGTGTTTCTTCTCTCTTCTTTTCTTCTGGCGGCTCTTCGCTCTTGGGTGTTGGTTTCTTAAATGTGGGCGTCGGCTCCGAAAACAAGTCATCATCGTCGTCATCTGCTGCAAACATTCCTCCGCTCTTTTTCTTTCCCGATACTTTGAGAGAAGAGTCTAGTCCGTTGCTGACAGTGGAAGCACTTGCTTTGGGTTTCGCTGCAGTAGTCGGACCTGACGATTTCGATGCAGAAGTTCCGCTTGAAAACAAATCATCGTCGCTAGCAGCTTCCGGAGAACTGCCAAACAAAACGTCTTCTTTCTTCTTCTTGGGCTTGGTCTCAGGCGCCTTGGTAGTCTCCTTCACGACAGGCTGCGGCGACACCTTGGCAGGAGGCTGGTCCTGCTTCGTCGGAGCTGCCGATGATGATGGTGTGGGTTTCGCTGAGTAGGAGGAGCTGCTGAGAGGGTCGCTGCTGAATAGGTCGTCATCGTCACTGAGAGGATTGGATGCCGGCGGTTTGGATGCAGCTGGTTTAACTTCTGATTTAGAGGGAGGGGCACTCGTCTTGCTGGGTCCAGAAAACATGTCTTCATCATCACCTGAGGGAGAATAATCATTTGATAACAAACTAATATACAAATTACGTAAAACTGTAAAGAATCCAATCTATAGTAAGAATTAGAAACAACAGTGTCAACCAAGTCGAGTGTACATTCAATAATTTTCCTTGGGTATTTCTGCATCAGGCGAGTGGCCAATATTTTCCCATATAGAGCACTCCAACATGCCCGTGCATAGTTCTGGACTACAGCAAATTTTAGATCTATGGCAGAGTTACCTCTGAACAACAAGGCTTTGAAGCAGCACAACCATTGTACTGTTTTGGAAAAATATCCAATGTACAACAAACAACTCAATTATCAAGTTCTGACCCTTCATAAAAACTAGATAGAACCCTTTCTCACTCAAAGGGGTCTAGCTTAGTGGCTAGAGCACTGGCGGCTAAAGCCAGGGGTCCTGGGTTCGACTCCCTGGCAACAACTGAGATTTCTTTCACATTTTACCTTTGCTTTTCTTGAGACCTCTTTGATAGAGAAAGGTTCAATCTAATAAACAATTTATTACACTTGTCTACAATATGGGAATGACATTTCACACTCATGCTTGTATTTTCACTCGCCTTAGGCTTGTGAATATACTTACGCGTGTTCTTGAAATATATCTCCCCATATTTGTACACCGACTTGTGCAATAAGTATATATACATAATATAATATATACCTATAGTATATATACATATAATATATAGCTATAGTATATAATATACATATAATATATAGCTATAGCTGACAAAACTTGAAGGTCAAGAAATTAAGAAAATTCGAATGAAATAATTACCAAAAAGTGAATCTTTTCGACTGCGACTTGCTGGCTTAGCGGCAGTAGCTGGAAGGGGCGCAGCCTTAGGAAACTCCTTGCTCTCGGTCGGTGAGAACAAATCTCCAGAATCGTTGTCCTGGAAACTGCCACTACCAAACAGGTCATGTGACAACTTGGAGACCGCCTTGCCTTTCTTCGCTGATGAAGAAGTTGACTCAGATTTCTTCTCTGGCCTGAGCATGCACGCACACACACACACACACACACATATACATCTAGACCTAACAAATAGAAAAAACTAAGAACACACCCACTCACAACCGCATACAATAATAGCATATTACATATTAGGTGAGAGTTCTTATGTATAGACATGCACACATTAATACATGACTTCACTCTCCTAAATAAATTAATAACACTATTCCACTCCCAAACACATACACACACATGTGCATACACACACACACACTTGCATACACACACACACACACTCACATGCACGCACACACACACACATACATGCACACATACGCACATGCACACACACACACATACATGCACACATACGCACATGCACACACACACACACTCACATGCACACACACACTCACACTCTCCTCTATGACCAAATTCTACATTTCTTACTTTAATTTCTTGGTGGAAGATCCCTTGATATTGGCACTGAATATGTCCTCATCATCCTCCTCGTCAAACAGCTCTCCTCCAGTGGACTTCTTGGTCGGTGCTCGGCTTGATGGCACTGCAGTGTTAGAGGGTTCAGACTTGGAAGGCTTGGGAACTGAAGGTTCTGGTTCTGGGTCTTCACTGGGCACTGGATCATTTTGAGGAGGAGATTTCGCAAACAGATCGACACCGCCAAACATGGACACTGCACCAACTGGCTTCTTCTTCCTGTATCACACACACGCACACACACACACACATAGTGGATGCCTCCATACAAGCGGCGTGCCAGTATTCCAGTCTTACTTGGTCTCCGTCGGAGCTGTGATGGCTGTCGAGCTGCCAGCAGAGAACAAGTCATCCTCTCCCTCATCTCCCTCACTAAACAGATGGGAACGGTTCTTGTCAGGACGACCTGCCTTACCTGAATCAGGTCGACTGCCAGAATCAGCAAGTCTGAATGAATGAATGAATGAATGAATGAATGAAAAAACGAGGAGGATGAAATGATCACTGGGTCAAAATCCACAAGATAATTAATGAACTGGGCTCCTTTTAATAAAACATGCAACCCTTTACCACATTATAACTATGTACTAAATTTCTATATGCCTCAGGCTTCACAGTAGTAATATTATGCAATTCTCACTTGGAAGTGGAGCCACTGAACAAATCATCATCTTCGTCATCATCCTCCACATCCGCCACTTTAGGCTTGGCCGTAGAACTCGTCTTCTTTTCTACCTTAGGAGAGTCCTTCGGCAAAGACTTGGAGAAAATGTCCTCATTGTCACCGCCAAACAGAGCCACGCCTCCAACTGGCTTCTACGAGCACACACACAATAACCATGCAATAAAACACACAACCACGGAAACGTGATACAAGACAAGGCCAGTGTGGTAGCACCAGAAAAATGATCTACTCTTTCCTGATACGATCAATCAATCCACTAGAATGAAACTTGCCAATGACAAAGAACACCCACACAGGGAAAGAAAAAGCATTAGAAAAAAAAAAAAAAAAAAAAAAAAAAAAGTACCGAAAGTTTACAAGTCATTGAAAATATATAGGCCACAAATTACAACAAGTATCAATTCATAGTCGGTACAATAGTTTAAGGAAACTTTTTACCTTTCTTGGGGAGGGTTGGGGTGGGTTGCTTTGGGGTGGCTCCAAACAGAACGCACCATCTTCTTCGTCGTCATTCATCACCACGAGAGATGCAAACAGTCCACCGCTGCTGGATGGCCACAGGTGGGTGTGAATTCTTGGTAGGCTGGGCGGGGCTCTTTGGAGGATGTTTCAGTCATCCAATCATGTCATCGTCAGCATCATCATACGAAGAAGGCTACGTATAAAAAATAAAGATATAACAATATGATTTCAATATTATTGAAAAAGCTGGAGAGATGGATACTCATTGCATGGCATGAAGGAGAGGGTCGGGTTCATTGATGATCACCCATTACCAAGCCGCATCTGATATTATTCATGCATGAATAGAGGGTGTGGCCATGCAAGACGACAGCATCAATTACACAACTTTCAACACATGGTGAATTGTCGTCATCAAAGCTAATATATAAACATTACTGATGCTAGAATTCAAAGAATATTTCACGGCAAACTTGAGATACAAGGAGAAAGGGCAAACAGCAAACTATAACTGTCTAGTGCACGTATGTTCTATTCAATCGAGTGATGACCCTGGGACATACCGTTAGATGACGACTTCTTTTGGGCACTTCCTCCTCTTCGTGCTTATCCTCTTCCTCTTCTCTCACGTTCCAAACAGACCTCCGCTGCCAGGTCCAAACATGGACACAGCACGGAGGGCCTCTTCTTCTTTTTCTGATCAAATACAACAACAAACAACAACAAAAATTAGACCTTGACATGCTAAAAAACTAACAAAACTCCAGTTAAATACTCATAAACAGCAAACCCTAACATTTATCACCACCTAACCCCCACCCCCCCCCCCCAACCCGCCCTCCTACCCCTTCCCTTACTCAATTTCTAAACTATCCCAGTGTCTTTGTTGCACTCACTGGCTTTATGGAAACCTAGTAATTTAAATCTATAAAACTACCCGTGTACGTTTGAAACATGCACTTTCCCCTTCTGTCCAGTAACAAGCCCTCACCACTTCTGGTACTCTTGATGCTTGCTTCAAGCTCCGTCTTCTTGTCCACTTTAGGACTTTCTTCAGCCAGGTCATCCTCATCGTCATCCTCTACATCAAACAATCCACCTCCACCACTGAACATGCCTTTGCTGGAAGACTTCACTTCTTCATCTTCTCCTTCTTCGTCTTCATCCTTGTCAAATAGTCCACCTTCACTGCTAGACTTGGCCTTCTTTGACTTCTTCTTTTTCTTCTTCTTGCCTTTGGTCTTCTTTTTCTTGGGTTTTTCTGCCTCAGGCTCAGCGCCAAACAGACCAGCACCTTCCTCATCCTCATCTTCATCATCAAAGAGTGAGCCCTTCGTCTTCAGCTTGTTCTTGAGTTCATCTTGGAAGCCACCAAGCATCTAAAGGCAGGGAAAAATATCACTACAGGTCATCTTGGATCACGTGGGTGTTAATTAGTGAGTGATACTAAAGAAGGTCATGATTGAACTTTCAAAATAATAACACGAGCACACACATAGTTGCTGATATTTCTTCTTTTCTTCTTCTTGATTCTCTCTACACAACTTGCCATGCAATACATCAACAAATTGCAGCTGTTCCATACGATGAGCATTTCTTTGGGTGAAAATGTTGAGCCAGGTTTTGCTGTGATCAATTGCCATTGGGCAATATGGGATATATGGGTATTGTCACCTATTTGTGTGTCTTATTTAAATTGCTAAATCAACCCCACAGCAAATAAACGTATATGCCTATAAAAATAGCTAACTAGTTAAAATAGTCTCGCAATAGCTACACTACTCACTCCTCCTTTTGCTCCACTTTCTTCCTCATCCTCGTCTTCCTCATCCTCCTCTTCCTCACTTCCTGACTCTTCACTTCCTGATTCTTCACTTCCTTCCTCTTCATCCTCCGAATCGGAGGCAAATGACACGCCCTTCTTCCTCTTGGGCTCTGCAAAGTCTGAGGATTCTGACAGTTCATCCTCTGATTGACCAAACAGATCATCAGCGCCACCCTGTCACCACGGTAACAATTATGTGGAAAGACATTTAATAATGACGATAGTAATAATATAAACAATACAGAATTTTAAAATGTTTGGCTGTCACCGGGAATCAAACCCAGGATAGATTGAAAGCCTGTGAAAGAGTGAAAATTCATCTCGTGAGTAAAAGAAGGCTGAGAAAGAAATTGTGAAATAATAATAATGATGAAGATTATAATAATAATAATAATAATAATAATAATAATAATAATAATAACAATAACTACAGCAACTACTGATCAAGGTTACAATAAATTTTAGAAAAACGTAAAAGACAGATATAAAGATCAGTCATCCAACTTCTGGTATCATCACAATTTTGGTAAAGGGTTGCATGATTTAAGGTTGCAGTATTGTGGCTCTCGTTATCAAAATAAAATTAAAACCACTCATTGGATAAGGTAGCCTTGGTAGTTGATAGTGTGTGTGTGTGTGTGTGTGTGTGTGTGTGTGTGTGTGTGTGTGTGTGTGTGTGTGACATACCTGAGCAGCAGATTGATCAGGCAGCTCCTCTTCCTGTGGAAACAAATAATTTATATCAAACTTATTGCTTTCTAACAATGCTGTTTTTATTGATGTTATCCCTTTACCATATCTACTTACTTCACTCTTGTACCAATGAACAAATACACTAATTGTCTCAACAATTTCATACATGCACATACCCCCCCCCCCCCCCCCCCCCCCCACACACACCTCTTCTCCCTCTGAGTCGTAGAGACCGGCTGCCTCATCTTCAGAGTCGGACGGGAGGTCCTCCAGCCCGATATCGTCCTCTCCAAGGAAGGCCACAGTGCCAATACGAAACGGGAGAGCCCTCAAATTATACGTCTCTTTAGGCTCCAAAATAGGTTCGTGGGAAAACTCTTCTGCATAACTCTCTTCAAAGTCATCATCTCCTAATAAAGTTAGCAAAGTATCATAACTAAGCCATGCAGTGGAGGGAGGGGGGGGGGGGGGGGGGGGGGGGGGATAGTTGATTTAAATTTTCACACTATTAAGTAAGTCAACTCTACCAAGCATGATACATCCTTGCAGCTACACCAGGCTGGGCTGGTGCGTGGACTACTGAACCAGAGCAGTCAAGATCGAATACAAAAAAACAAACAACTCATGTTGGTTCAACACACTTAGCTACACAGAGCTATAGCTCAAAATACCTCATTGATGATTTTGATCAAAAAAAGAAGTTTAAAGGTAAGTTATAAAAGGTTGATGCTGAGAATTTGCAACAATTTGGTGCACTACAATCTCACACCTCACAAACTACTAATGTGAGCCCTCCACATTCCCCTGGTCACCTTCAGAATCTTGTTCTGGTTCCAATGACTAGATTAATGGAAACAATTCACTCTCAAGACTATGTCAAACAATGGCCACCAAAGTGAAACAATAGAACTAGGAAAAACAAAAGGTCTCACAATAGGGACCAAAACCCAGTTACACTCTCACCCTGGGCCCATTTCTTCTCAAATAGTGGTTCAAAGTGCAATGAAACTACATATTTACACAATGAAGCCACTGTAGGTGCAGTTGAAGCAAATATCATTCCTGTATAAAAATGGTTGTTCAAAAGCAAGCAAATTGCAGTTATACTCTTAAGCTTCTTTAACGACAAGTTCTAAAGGAAAGATGAGTTGGCACTGAACTAATGGCCACTTAACTTATGACTCTTCAACAGATTCACGACGACAGCTATGGAGCTATCAATTCCTTCAATAATATCAATTATTTCACTAGTAATAAAATGCATTTCTCTCCCGCTTTTATAAGTCAGAACTCAGACTCTAGGCTCCTTCCCTTGTAATTCTCACAAATTCACCTACAAATAATATATTTCAAAGGAACTTAATGCATACCTTCATTGGCCATTTCTACTTGTTCGAAAGCGTCGTCCAAGACTTGGAACCCACACCCCAGCGCCTCCTTAATGCGAATCTGAATATCAGCCTGTCTCTTCTCATTAGTTTTCTCCTAAAAAGGCAGGATAAAAAACAGAAATACGTTTAATTGAATCCCAAAAACACAAAAAGTCGATTTTATACACAAAAGGTGAAAAATCTAAAAAAAAATGCACTTACCCCTTCTGCTCTCTTTGACTCTTCAGACAACTCCTCTTTATCTTCTTTCTCCGATTCCTCCCACACTCTCTGCAGAAATCACAACAACAATATGCACTCAAGCTTATATCTAAGAGTCACTGACTGACTCCCAAACAGGTACAAGCTACAATCGCATCCAACTATTTGTAGCTGTTAAAACAAGCAGACGGACCCGGGGGAACGTGCCCTGCGCATGCATGCACAACAACAGCCTAAACAAAACACTCACGTTCTCCACAAACTGAATGTTAGCCAGCATTAGGAAGTCGTTGAAAACATTGTTCATGCGAGTCTCCGTACCCTACAAACACACACACACACACACAAACATACACACAGAAAAGATAGGGAAGGAGAGAGATAAACTAATTTAAACTCTCAAAAAACGAAGCAAATTCTGCGAGCTAATTGCAACTGTTGGTGCATGCCAGAGAGATAGAAATACCACAAACACCGTCTTGTGTTTTCACCATCTCTCCTGTACAGCACACACCTTTGTTTCGTAGACTAGAGTGTTGACTTGCTTTTCTATCTCAGTGGTCCGACTGAGCATGCGTTGAGACACATCCTTCAGGTAATGCAGCATCTAAACAACAACAACAACAACAACAACAACAACAGAGACATTAATTATATTATACTGCTAAGTATTAGGACAAGAATATATTTCCTCTCCATCTATTTAAAAATCAAAAAGCTTAGAAATTTAAGATGAAGGATTTGTGTCGTGAAAAATCATAAATAGCTATAATGAGAAAGCACTGGAACATATATAATACTTATATTTCAAAAGCACATGAAAGCATTTTCATGAGCAGGAGGCGAGTGAAAATACAAGTGTGAGACTAAAATGTCATTTCTATAAATTGTAGACGAGTGTAATGAATTGTTTATTGTACACTGGGTATTTTTCAAAACATTAAAATGCTTGTGCTAAAGCCTTATTGTTCTGAGGCAACTCCACCATGTACCTTTAATACAACAAAACTATACACAGGTGCGTTGGAGCGTTCAATATGCAGTGGTCAATATGGGAAAATATTGAATGCTTGTGTGATGAGGAAATGCCTGAGGAAGTATCCAATGTAATACACATAATTCAGTCATTCTCGGCTGAAAAAATTATAATAATAGAAATTTAATATTTTTAATTATAACTTAATTTAAGTTATAATAAAGAAAGAGAAAAATTTCCTATTAATATACATATATATTTTACAAGCCAATTGATTGGCTTTGATAAGGAGGTACCTAAGTTTTAAATATCAATGCAGTAGAGAGTGGACATTTCAATACAATATTACCGATAGGTCAAAAACACCCAACATGAAGTCCACCATTTACAGCTTGTGTACACACACACACACACACACACACACACACACACACACACACACACACACACACCTACACTCTAGAGAGTCACAAACTATTCTCAACTAACCTGTGCGGCTACCTTCTGCTGGATCTCTACCTGGCCCAATGGTAGCCCATGGATACAGATGGTCTGTCCTGACTAATACCGTTTGACTAAGCCTATGGGCACGCTCAGTTATCCCAATGACCAGGGAAGGACTGCACAATCTTGTCTTACTAAGTCAACTAAACTTGAATTATAGGTAGAGATATTGTAGCAACAATAACACAATCTGCCTGGCTCACCCACACTATCACACACACACCTACATGTGCACGCACACACACCACACATGTACACACATAACATCTATCTGAAGCAGAAGTGGTTTGCACTCCATTATTAGCAACTTTGTGAAGTTTTCTTTCCTCAGCAGACTTCCGTGTGAGGCTCACAGTGCTACACTCAATCCCCTCTTTTCCGGACACCTCTATACCGGGCACAAATTAGCCACTCAATTTATCAATTCTTACCACGCAACTTTGCTAATCTGACAGCCATTACAGATCGTGGAAGTGCAAGCAAGTTATTTATAGTCCCGCAGAGTTACCTTCAGGTCCCAAGGTGCCTGGATGGGAGGGAATTGAGTGTACTCCCATTCACTGTGCCACACCCCCATTCACTGTGCCACACCCCCATTCACTATGCCATACCCCCATCTACTGTCCCACAGGTAATAACATGATCATTAAATAATCTAACCGACAGTCATCGTAAGGTTAATTTTCCAACTCTGATAATGGTACATTTTTTTCTTTTTCCTTTTTTTTAGTAAGAAAGCACAAATTTGGCCACTATAACTACAGCACAACGTGACTTTTCACACCTCCAACTAGCAAACACAGAGGCATTGATGCCAGTTGTGTATACATCATCACTGTACAATAGAAACACATGCTAGCCACTCCACAGACATACACAGTAACAGACACTAGACTACTCCTAGGCTTCCCAGCTAAGAGCTCGCCATGCTTGGCCATGATGGAGAAGGTGGTAGTTATCTTATCAATGGTTGCTCACATAACTCTACCGGTTGAATAAGATTAGTGTCATAGACACGTGCTATTTATTACTACTAACTACTACTGCTATTGTTACTACTACTACTACTACTACTATTATTATTATTATTATTATTATTGAAGGAATAGCAAGAACACCCTGACTTAATATTATTATTATTATTATTATTATTATCTGTTAGGGATATCCTCATAGCAAGGAAACGACACTCTGACTTCCTGCAGACAGCCCCAAAGTTATAAACTTGACTGGCACGTGCCGATATCACGGATATCACTGACACGTGCCGATATCACGGATATCACTGGCAGTGTTGCTCTGGGAGAACCAAAAGATGTACAAATAAACAAATAATCCGTCTTTCCTCTCACAACAAATACAACACCATCCTGGAGGATGGGCACACTGAGGGCATCACAATGTCAATACAACACCATCCTGGAGGATGGGCACACTGAGGGCAACACAGTGTCAATACAACACCATCCTGGAGGATGGGCACACTGAGGGCAACACAGTGTCAATACAACACCATCCTAAAGGATGGGCACACTGAGGGCATCACAGTGTCAATACAACACCATCCTGGAGGATGGGCACACTGAGGGCAACACAGTGTCAATACAACACCATCCTGGAGGATGGGCACACTGAGGGCAACACAGTGTCAATACAACACCATCCTGGAGGATGGGCACACTGAGGGCATCACAGTGTCAATACAACACCATCCTGGAGGATGGGCACACTGAGGGCATCACAGTGTCAATACAACACCATCCTGGAGGAAGGGGCACACTGAGGGCAACACAGTGTCAATACAACACCATCCTGGAGGATGGGCACACTGAGGGCAACACAGTGTCAATACAACACCATCCTGGAGGATGGGCACACTGAGGGCAACACAGTGTCAATACAACACCATCCTGGAGGATGGGCACACTGAGGGCATCACAATGTCAATACAACAGCTTCCTAACTGAAACACCTGGTCACTTCTTCACCAGAACTACAGAACTAGAAATGAAGGAAAGGCTAATTCTCTATCACCCAACACTTAAATCAATTTTATGATGAATAAAGCCAAAATATTACTGGATTTCACACACACACACACACACACACGCATGCACACACACACACACACATACACGCATACACACACGCATACACACACACGCATGCACATACACATGCACACATATGCACGCACAAACAGAGACATGACACACAAAAAATGCAAATGCAAATGCAAATTCTCTTGCTGCTGCTAGGCGGTCACGCGCACCATGCCTGTGCACTAAGCAAGCACTGTGAGCCGTGCAAGCAAAGCTCCTGGAGCCGGGCTAGGAACTCGCAGGAGAACAGGCCTTTCCTCACAGCAAGTGGTGTGGGCACCCTAAGTCCCACCTGGACCATTTCTGTTCATGAGAAAAGGCCTTGAATTTGCACCCCAGCAAATGCCAGGTACCTAATCACAGCTGGGTGGACTGGTGGGGCTGGTAGGAGGCAGATGGAAAATCAGATGGAAAAAAATTTTGAACTCAGGGACCTGAGGCCCTGACACAACCACTACACCACACAGCCACACACAACATACAACACACGGCTCACAGTGCCTGCTTAGTGCATAGGCATCCTGGCTCTGCCAGGTGCGCGTGACCGCCTAGCGGCAGCAAGAAAATCTGCATTTTTTTGCATTGTGTGTGTGTGTGCATCAGGTACTCCACTTTCCAGGTATCCAGTGTTGCCAAGCTGCCTCCTCCAGAGACAATGATGCACTCTGTCCTCATCCACACACACACACACACACACACACACACACACACACACACACACACACACACACACAGAAAACCAAACACTTGCATTCCAGTTGTATCAGCATTACCAAAGCTTACCACATACTACTACCATAGCCTTTTATACATAACAAATAACAGAATAACATCAGGGGAGGAGGGAAACCTCCTATCCCCCTCTCTCTCTTTCCCAATTTCCCAAAACCTACCAACACACACACACACACACACACACACACACACACACACACACAAACACACACACACACACACACACACAAACACACACACACACACACACACCTTGAACCTTGAAGGGGTGCCACCCTCAAAGGGTGATGCTCCTCTGCTAAGCAGATTGACAGTTACATAGTGGTTAATCATTTTCTTGGTCTTATTGTAACACATCTGTGTCAAGCTATATCTTGGCCACTTCTAAATGACCGACTACATCTATTGCAGGTAAAGGGTCGGAGAGTAGGGACACTCATAGCAGCCATTCTTCTGTGGTTGTCATGCTCCCTCAATCTTCTCTCTGTAGCATCCATGAGTCCCTCTTTACACTGCTGCCACCAACTACCTCGTTCTTATGCTTCACTGTACCAACATCTCTCACTCACTCCAAACTTCTTCAAATCCTTCCTCACTCTATCCCTCCACCTCATCTTGGTACCATGAGCAGGGCTCCATTGAGGTAGCCATCCAAACAACAGTTTCTTCTGCACCCTCTCCTCCTTCATCCTAGCCACATGGCCTAACCATCTCAATCTCCTAGCAGTGATCAAGTCCTCTAGCGACTCCTCCATTCCAAACTGCCTTGCTATCTCCACACTACTCCAATGATGTAACCATTGCTGCATTGCTGTAATACCCAGAATTCCCTTCAGACACCGATTGTAAAACACTTCCAGCCGCTTACTCACTGCTCTTGTTGTTGTCTAGGTTTCTGAGCCATACAGCAACACACCCAACACAGCAGCCTTGTACACAAGTCTCTTAGTTTTATGGGACAGATTATTGTCTCGGAAAACAGCCTTCCTAAGGGCTCCAAAAGCTCTGCTAGCTTTCGCTATCCTCTCACCTACTTCCTTCACTATGCCACCTCTGCTCTCTGCCAAGGATCCAAGATACTTGAACTCTGATACACACTCCACCTCACTACTGTCAACTTCCAGTGGTCTCAGATCTTCCACCTCATCACTGCCAACAATAAGCAACTTGGTCTTGGTCATACTCATTGTGAGTCCCCACTCTCGCAAAACACTGTGTAGCATAAATGCTGATTCCTCAATCTTCATCCTGGTGGTGCTGACTGCAGCCAAGTCATCAGCAAACACACACACACACATACACACACACACACACACTAATACTTCCAGCACAATGGGGTCAGCCCAGGCAAGTGAACCAGCAGACAAGCTTGTCCCTTCTCCACCACTGCCCCTGCTAGCACACTGCCCTCAATGACCCCAACAAGTAGGAATCCCATTATCACATTGTCTTGCCTACTTGGGCAAAGCATCTCACAACACTCGATACATCACAAACACCAAACACCACACCGCATTACTATAATCTGTCCCAAGTTAAGTTGGCCAAATATGAATAACTTTTGAACGGGAGCAGCTACACATTCAGGTTTGAACCATTAGAAAGCTTGCGCCGAAGCAGTTTAAAATATCCCCCCAGTATACTCCAAAACTGCAAGGAAAATGGTAACAGTCATGCAATAATTTGGTAGCTAATTGGCGAGCGAGCGTAGCAAGCGAGACACTTACAGGGGTAAAAATGAAAAAATCGGGGATGTTTGTTTGTTTATATATATGTTTGGACGTACGTAAGGCATTTTTGTACTTTGACCCTCGCGTTTTTGTGTTAGTTCGGTGGTCGACCCCGTCCCAAACTTCACTAAACAGAATCCTCTGTTTATCGATCAGTACCCGTATCACCCTAGAAATTTAATTGTTTACCGTTTTGAATTATTTTACTGGTGCAGTTAAAACGTGAAAACTTACAGGACTTCCATTTCTATTCGAGTGAGTGGTGGTGGTAAGTCAATGCGCTCATTGTCATGGTTATAAGCCGTGCGCAACAGTATTTACTTGAAAATACATTGTCAACTAGACTATCCCGAAGGTAAGTCTGTGTAGGTGCATGTCCAGTTGAGTCAAAGCATTGTGTGTTACAACCACTACTTAGCTAAAGAATATCACAAAGAAAACGTTTAAATAACGTGTATTGTTTTGTTGTTTTTTGCCTTCAATTCAAGCAAGTTGCAGAGAGTTGTTTCTATGGCACTGAAATCCCTTTACCTTGTATGCGAAATTTAAAAACTGGACCTTATTTTCAGTAGCTTCAGTGTTAGAAGTCAAAATCATTCATATAAAAATAGTATAGTCTTTAGGCTCGCTCGCCATTTGTGCTCAAGCACATCACTAGTAATACTACTATCAAATATACCACCAGAGGCCGTAGTTGTGATCAACATTACAAAACTGTCCCCTCCCCCCATCTCTCCCTCTCCAGCTTTGCAAAATTGAGATGATTTAGAGACAGAGAAGGAAAAATTTAGAATCTTGATTGCTTCTTCTGGTGACAGCTTCCCAGCAGCAGGGACATTTGCCAACAAGCAATTATTTTGATGTCTTCAAGATGCTCGAGGCATGTTGCCATAGTAGCACTACATACTCGAGTCAAAGGTCAAAGATGGGAAGGAGCAAGGAGACTACAAACTCTCTCTGACCATACAGCAAGCCTCGAGCAACCAAGGATGAGCTGGACTGAAGAGCAGAGAGGATCACAACTCATCGACACTCTCCCCTTATTTCATCAACTCAATGAAATACACTGGTTAGAGGAGTGGCACTTTAAGCTCTAGCTTCACAATGAGGATATTAGGGGTGGGGGGTAACCTTTTCAAGGAGCAAGAACATACAGGATTTTTTATTCTTTCATATCTCAATTTTACCTCCCTAAGACTAATGCTATTTTCAAAGGATAGTTTCTGCAGTTTAGGTAGTTTGTAATAATAATACTTAGCAACCATAGAAATATAGCAGATAGCAACAGTGACAAATAGCATGCAAATGTACTAAATTACGAACTTGGATATTAATCTACAGTACAGCAATGAGAAATTATATATAGTACAGCTCATTATTTGTAGTACCTGCATCCTCATGTCATGATACAAAGCTCAGCAATAATAATACCCCCCCCCCCCAGTATTGTTTTTAACTTAGCATACTACCAAACTTCCCTTCATATCATCGAAATATATATTGGCCCCTACACAACAACCAAAGCCACGCCCATCTCCGTATAAGCTTACCCCTGCATCAGCAGCCAGAGTCCAGTTCTTGCTGCCATGTTTCATCTTCCCAATACTCCAAGGGACTTCCCAAGCCTTCATCCCATCTGGTAAAGGGTCTTCTGACGGCTGGTGCTGCTGTGCTCCAGATTCTCATCATGGTGATTCGGGATCCATATGATTTGTCAGTTGTGTGTGCGTTGGTGGGTAGGAGGAAGAGGGTCTCATCAATGCAGGAGGTTGGATCCTCACTTTGTCCTGGGCGGTCGGGGAGGGGGACCCCGGGTCCATATTTGACCATTATGGCCCGACTGTTCCCGCAGGAGCTCGGTGAGGGTGTCGGGAGGTGGCAGGTTGGAGATCTGCAGGGCGGTGATGTGCACACTTCACGAGTCGTCGCCGATCCTAATTAGTCACTGCACACCAGAGCCGCACACATCATAAGGTAGAATATTGGGAGGGCACGTCGTAACATAACCATATAGTCGATGATTTTGTGTGCCGTTGGTGCCACTCACCCTTTACTTTTATAGGGTAGATTCAGCTATTAGTAGACGCAGACCTTCTTCCATTAGAGAGCTAGCACGACATAAAAACGGATCGGCCCCCTCCCCCCCCTCCCCTTTTGTGATAGGTAGATATCACCTCTACACGTCCCCCACCTCCCAGGCCGAAGCTACTCCCCTTTTTTTCCTTTCCCAGCTTTCCAATTCATGTATTTGTCACCCTTTCCCCTCCCCACCCCCCTGTACCACCCCTCCCCTCCCCCCCCCATGTGCCAGTTTATGTCCTTTTCTGCCCACACCTTCACACGAAAAAACCAACAAACCCTGCAAAACTATGAAAACTAACCCACTAAAAGTAAGACTCTTACTGTAAAACTACGGGGAAGGGAAGATAAATAAAATTACTGGCATGCAAGAGCCCGAGGGGATAACGGATACTTCAACTAACTCAATAGCCTGAAGCGGTGCAAACAGAAGCTATAACTGCCTTCGCTTAGTTATTCCACAAGTTTTCCTACTAGTCCCCAAGGTGAAAGTTTGTATGGTCATGTGACAAGGCTATGACGTAGCATAGGTTGAAAGTCCACAGTAAGTGGGTGGGGCTGCCTACTAAACGAAAGAAGGCTCAGCTGGATAGTGGCAAGCATGACTGAGGTACGTTACATTACTTAATGAACACCCAGCGCAGTGCAAGTATTTTGTTTCAATAAAGTTGGCATTACCAAAATGCAGTTAGGTCGCCGTCATTGGTAAAGGGTAGACAATTTTAAGCTTTTGTTTGTTTTGCTCCTCATCGTGCTGAGGTCCCCAGATATTTGATGTATTAGGTAAGTTTGTGATTCTATTCTGGTCTGTAAGGCAAGTTTTTTTAAAAAGTGGGAAGTTATAGGGTTATGTGTGAATGGAATAAGTATTGCCTAGGGCAAAGTGTAGGAAACAAAGCAAGTGTAGATACAGTGAGTGGGTAAGGAGGGACGTAAACAAATATCAGTGGCGTAGGAATGGGGGTGGGGGGGGGGGGGGGGGGGGGGGGGGGGGGTGGGGTGTGCAGGTGGAAAGGGGTCTGGAACACTGCCATTGACTCAGTGGTTCTAGCTCTACCAGGAAGTTGGTGGAGTAAGGCTTTAGCACTATGAATAATATTAGCGGTATAGCAACCATAACCACTGTTTCTGTGAGCTGCAATTTCGCGTGCGGACAGCGATGAGTATCTTTGACGAGACTGTGTTAGATACTATGCACAAATCTACTCCCATTGGTTACATCTAGGTCTGGGTTACTCATATATCTAAAGAGACCCTTTCCTCCCCCATGTAACAGGTAAAGGGTCTGGCTACGCGAGACTGGGCGGGGGTAGGAGGGTGGTAGTTTCCCCCACCACTGCTTATTGTATGTCTATTATTTGTTCAGAGTGTATTAGAATGTATTGTGTTGGTTTTGATGCTGCAGGTCTACAAGAATGAAGAGCACAAGTTGGGTACTGTAACTGCTAGCATACCCGACGATTTCCAAGATCTATCTTTATGCCACACCCCTTTAGGTTGCCTGGTGAGTGAGTTGCCGGGCCGACAGGAATGGGAAGAGCTCAAGCTGACGCCTAAGCAAGTGGACCAGTTTTGGAGAGACGGCTATATTTCTAATATTCCAGTTCTCACTGATGAACAGTGCCAGAAATTGTTGGACGACTACAAAGTCTTTCTGGTAAATAATTTAAGTCATTAAATTTCATTTGTTACTGGCTAATGATGGGCCTGGGAACTTGATTTTTTTCTCCATGTAGGACCCTGAGAAGACACACGAAGGTCACGGCTTGTTTTACGAATTCCATCGCAATCAAAGTGGCTCTCCGGACAATGTTCTTCTCCATGCCCTGGGGCAGTGGAGGATGAGTCGAGCTTTCCATGATCTCTGCTTTCTGCCTAATATTGCAGTGAGTGTTGATGAATGGGTGGCGTGGGTGTGGTCATAGATGTATTCACAATGGTTTAGCATGCCTAAGGGAAGAGCAGGTGTAATTGTGAAAGTGATGGTATCCACCCTTTACCCACTCCAAAGAGTGGCACCTTAAACTACCTGGCTTTAAGAGAGTAACTGCACTAGACTGAACATCAGTGATGGTTTCCATACACCCCTGCCAGCATAACTAGCATTTGCTGTGGCCCCTGAGTCAAGTATAGCCTCGGACATGTGTGGTATAGCCTGGAGGCATAGGTAAGGGGTGGGATATGCATGCAGGCCTAATAGCCACCCTTACCGGTGTACAGTGAAGGACAAAGTGAATTAAAAGTACGTAGCCAGTGTTCTGAGATACAATATACACTGAATACAGAACAGTACAGCTTGTGCCTGTGCATGTATGTAAACAATACATGCACCACTGCAAGATTCCAAACATTTCAAGCTGAATTAAGTAAATACATAAGATTGTAGTGTATTTTTCGGTAATAAAATGGTTTATACAGTTTTTAAAAAAAATTATTCATTGTGTTGTGTGTATAAAGGAAGTACCAGAAAGAAGTGTGTATTATCTGTGCTCTGTCACCATAGTATCTCATCCTCAGCTCATTAGAATGCATCTTTTAAACTACAAGTATGTATAATCACAGTTAATATGAGTGGGCGGGAGAAAGAAAACTCTAAAGTTTCCCCTTTCTAATTTAGCGACAGTCATACGGAACTGATGCAAAGTTCTCATGTTACTTATTAATTAGATTCCAGGTTCCCAGTTGGTGGATCCTTCCAAAGTCCCTCGGGCCATCCGCCTATGGCATGACCAGTTGTTTGCCAAGCCTCCTCATCATGGGGGAGTGGTTGCATGGTGAGACACTAATACAATTGTCAAAATGAAATCATTTTTGTTCTTCCATATAACTTTGTTGTTGTTTTTGTGCATTGTGGTCATTATGTAGCTGTTGTGGTGAAGTTTATAATTTCTCTATGCGTGTAATAGAGACAATGTACACACACCTGAAGAGTTGAATAGAATCCATTTGGATGGCAGCTTCTGGAGGCATATTGATGTCTTTGTCAAATTAGCTTTTAATATTTGCTTTTTTTTATGAAATCTCTAGTTTAACTATAAGTGACGCCTTTAAATATTCCATAAAAGCTGCCATGTTGTTGCTCAGTGTGACTGCATGCCTTGCTAATTAGTGTGCATAAACTACTACTATGTGTATACCCGGCATGTATTTCCACCTGAATAACTCACAACCCTTTCTCTCTCCTCTTTCTCTTCCCTCTTTCTCTCCTTGTAGGCACCAGGACTATTCCTACTGGACCAGAACTGTTCCCATGCTTCATCTCACTGTAAGGAAGTGTGTGGGCGGGTGCATGCGCATGCTTACATAAGTGTGTGGTGTGCATTTGTTAGCTGTTATTTGTGTGTGTGTGTGTGTGTGTGTGTGTGTGTGTGTGTGTGTGTGTGTGTGTGTGTGCTTGCTTCTTGCATGTATAAATAGCAGGCTTGGAAATAACAAAACAGAAAGGTTTGGAATAATGGGATTGACATGGTCATAAGATTGTATCTTCCGTTGTCATGCATAATTATCATTCATTAATTCCATTCAACAAAATATGCTGATAGCATCCAAGGTAATGTGACATGCACAAAATAAATTGCAGAAATATTTTAATTAATGAAGAATGAATTTGCTGTGAGTATAGGGAAAACAGTGAAGTCTGACAAACTCAAATATTTACAAAATGTTTACTAAGTGCTGAAACACTAACCAGTCTTTCCCATGGCAACAGAATTCACTGCTTGTTAGGTCTCCAGAAACCCTTCAGACTGTATCTTGTGAATTGGTGCAGTAATTCCTGGTAATATCAAATGCCTTATTTATTTCACACTTTGAATTTTGTGTTGTTATAATAGAACGTCCAACTGTAATTGAAATTTTTGAATAATTAAATAGCAGACTTGGAGAATAGCTCGTTTTGTCACAAATAGTACATCTCAGCAGACAGTGTGGGTACAAGTTTGAGAGTAAATTGAAATTTTCACTGCTCAATGATGGAATAAATTAACCAGCTACAAATTGAAACCACCTCCACCCATCCCTGCCCTGCCCACCCCCACCCACTCATCTCTAACCTGGTCTACCTGCCCACACACAGCCCACCCCTACTGGTCCACACCCAATGACTCAAATACCTAACTGAATAATGGTCTTCAGAAATAATTTGTAAAAAGCAGGTTATTTAAATCTTAACAGATGTTATGTTACAAAGTGAACTCTTCCTTTTTAAATTATTTATTTTTATCATGGGAAACAAATATTTTTGAGATGTCACAAAGGCTGGGTGTTTCTGTTTGGGTGTGTGCAAGTATGTATGCTATCTTGTTCTTTCGGGATGTGTGTGAGTGTGTTGTCGTGGTGTCACTAGGTGCACATTGCGCTCGATGACCAGACCGTGGAGACTGGAGGACTGCACTTTGTTCCAGGTTCCCATCACTGGCATCGCGAGGGGATGCCCCTGCCCATTACTGATCCAAAGTTCGGAGACATGGAGTCTATTAAATCAGTGCTTAGTGCTGACGAGTTGGAAAAGTTTCATCCGGTACCTTCTGGTCTGAAGAGAGGCCAAGCCAGCTTCCACCATCCACTGACAGTTCACGGCTCGTTTGCTAATAAGTAGGTGCCTTCATTGAAATACTAGTAGGCATTGAGATCATGCACAGGATCACTTTGTATTTTAATTTTCGAGTTAATGAAAATTGTGGTAGATCATTTTCATGTTGGCTGTTATAAGTGTCGTGATGCTTTTCAGAGTCCCTTGTGGAGAGGTTCCACTGTATTAATAGCGTAAGTTTGTTCCTATGTGACTGATATTAAGCAGCTTTCTCTGTTTTGACTTTTCGTACATCATTCATTAACATTGCCTTTTGGTTTTTGTTGGTTTGTTTGCATTTTGAAGAGTAACAAACTGAATGGTTTAATCTTTATGCAACTACAATGTATTCAGTTTTGAAAGTTGTGCAAGAAAACAAGAGCATATATTGTAGCATAATGAGATGTTTACAACAACAGAGACTTGAAAAACTACAGAGCTGGCCTGACATTAAAAAATAATCGTGTATACAGCAATAATTCTACTTCTAATAATTTTTTTGTTTTTTGTTCAATTTTTCCTGGATATTTGTTTAGCTCTTGTCTATCTTCATTTATGGTATGTTGTTTTGATGGATTATGGCTTACCTCAGCAAGACTTCACAAAAACAAATTTATTTGTTTAATCATTGTAATTTTGCTGTTGGTTGTTTATTTTATTTATTTATTTATTTTTTTCCCCCAGGTCAGACAAGCCCAGAAGAGCAGCAGTTATCAATTACTTTGCCGATGGTGTCCAGTCCAACACCGACGATATCTTACTCAATGGAGTACCTCCTATCAAGAAGGTGTGAAACTGTTATGTAGCGTGTGAATTACTCACTTGTGTGTATTGTTTCAGGGCAACAAGATGGAGGGTCAGTTCTTTCCTGTGGTGTGTGATCCACAATGGAAGAATCAAAGAGCTTAAACTATAAATAAATCTATTGTCTGTTGTTGTTTATTTGTTTGTTTTTCACTTTTTCTCCCAATATTTTTTCTATGAAGTCAGTCATGTAATTGTCAAAATTTTCTTCAAAAGATTATTGCTGAAGTATCTGTTTTGTTTGCCCTATAGCTATAGCTAGCTACTAAACCAATTGTTGTCTATTAAGTAAAAAACAACAACAAAAGAATGAAGAAGCCAACTTCTGACAGTGTGAGAGACAGGGTGGTATTGGCACTATTGATATGCTTGAAATACGAGTCAGAATTGAAGCTGGTGGGGGTAAACTCCAAAACTGTTTTCATCTCTTGTTTACTCCTGGGAGACAGACTCTTCTTGTGTGATCAAGCTTATCAGGTGGTGAGAGGGTGCTCCATCGAGTGGTAAGTGCACACACAACACAAACATAACCTGGGAAATAACCCGTATCACTTTACCCTCTAACAGCACTTTAATTGACCACAATCGCGTGTGTGCTAAGACCTCTTGTACTGCGCAGGCTTTTCCCGCGAATTAACTCGGTCTTTCCGAGAGAATGTGGGAAAAAGAACGAACCAGGGCTATGTAAGGAATGCTAGCTATTCTACTTGCGGGCGAACCCGGGAGGGAGTGTTCGCCACCGGGACTATAAAGCTCCGCTATTGTAAACATAATTATACGTTTGCAAATAGCTATATTATAGCTAGCTATAAATATTTGTTAATTTTAAATAAGTATACTTTTCTATCTAGCAACTGTAAAGCTCTTTTAGCTAGCATTCCTCCCAGTCAGCTCATGGCAGAAGCCCCCACATCATCCATGACTAAACAAAATCTACAGAAGTTGTCACAAGAGCTGACTTGCCCGCTATGCCTCAAGCATTATGTCGACCCCAGAGTTCTTCCTTGCTGCCACGTGTACTGCTTTGGATGCCTGACTTCTTCCCTCCAGGCTGGAACCCTAGCACCTATAGACTGTGATACTTGCAAGGCCACTGTCTGCAGCAGTGGAGGTAGCAGCAACAACCTGGAGAACCTACCTAAAGCAGTGGTAATCAGACACCTCAACCAAATGCACGACCGGCTGGTGAAACTGGAAGGAGCGGAAGTGCAGTGTGAGATGTGCTTAGATATTGAGGAGAAAGCAGTGGCTTTCTGTGTAGAATGTGAAGACTTCCTATGCTCCAGCTGCCTGTCTTATCACCGCAAGATGAAAGGAAAGTTTCTCGGGCACAAAACATACACCATGGAGGAGATGAGGCAGAAGAGTAAAGATTCTCCATATCCTAAGGGGAAACCACCACTTAGCAATTGCTCCGAGCACAACGAGCCGTTCAAATACTACTGCTTTGACTGCTGCAATGTAATCTGCCGAGACTGTATCGTGCTGGAACACAATGACCACCATTATGAGCTCGTCTCCAAGTCAGTTGCCGGGACGCGGGAAACGGTCAGCGTGGAACTAGAGCCACTCAGAGAACTCGTCACTAAGTTCAACGAATCTGAGCAGCTCATTACGGAGAGCAAAGATGCTATTACCAATCAGGGCGTGTCGGTTGCTCACAGAATCCACGAAAGCTTCACAGCGATGATAGACCTCATGAAGCGAAGGGAAGTCGAGCTCTTGAGGAAGACGCAGAGTGTGATCAGAAAAAAGATAACGCGGCTGAACCAACAAGAGAAAGACATCCACGCTGCCAAGACTGCGGTTACCACTGTGATTGACTTTGTCTTGGGACATCTTGATATGGTCACGGATGACGAACTTCTAGCAGTTCAGCATCAGCTCTACTGTCACATGAAAGACACCAAGGACTCTTGCGCTAGCCTGAAGCTTACGCCGAGCGAGAGTCCGAACCTGGCCGTCAACGTGAACATGAAGGAGGAGCTTGAGCGCGTTTGCACGGAGAAGGCACAAGTGTACGTCTTTCCTCACCACAAAAAGTCACATGTTCAAATGGCAACGATTGGCCAGAGTGTGATTCACTTGGTAAGCAACCTCGGCAGGGGCACGCCCACCGCTCCAGTCAACGCCGTGCTCACGTCCAGAGTCGATGGTATGTCGGTGACTGCGGATGTCTTGGAAGTCGGCAAGGGTCTGTACGAAATCAAATACACCCCGAAAACAAGAGGTCGCCATTTTCTTCGCGTGAGTATAGGTGAGGAGGAGTTTCCCCATAGTCCGTACAATGTGTACGCATCCCTTCCTCCTGACATGCTCAGTTCGAAACCCCTTCAGATCATTACTGGTCTCAAACAGCCATACGCTGCCATGTTCAACCAAGACCACAATCTTCTGGTGTCAGAGTCGAAAGACACGAAAGTGTGCTTCCTCATGAGAGATTCCGACGGGCTTGTATGCCAAAAGTTCAGCCAGTTCGCAGACCTGCGTTCTTCCAACCCATCTGGGATTGCTTCCGACAAAGAGGGCAACGTTTACGTCACCAGTGCGGGCGGCCATTCCATCACCAAGTTCAGCAAAGAGGGCGACATTCTGGGATTTCACGAAGTTCAGGGTAATAAGCTAGGAGAGCTGATGCACCCGTGCGGGCTGGTTGTTATCGGCAACGAAGTGTTTGTGTGTGACAGGAACAACTGTCGTATTCATGTTTTTGATCAAGACCTCAGTCCTCTTCGGACATTTGGGTGTCAGGGAAAGGAACCTGGCAACCTTCAATGGCCCTACGATATCGTCTGTAGCCCCGAGGGGGAAATATATGTCGTTGACTGCAATAACCATCGCATTCAAGTCTACGGTAAAGATGGCACTTTCCTCAGATCATTTGGCAGCAAAGGGGCGGAGCCAGGGAAACTGAAGAGGCCAGTAGGCATTAGACTGACTAAAGACGGCCATGCGTATATCAGTGAATACGACAATCACCGCATTTCAGTGTTCAAAACGGATGGCACGTTCGTGACATCCTTTGCCAGCTACGGCACTAAAGATGGAGAACTAAGCTATCCAGTTGGGTTGGAGTTTGACGATGATGGGTATTTGTATGTGTGTGACCAAGGCAACAATAGAGTTCAAGTTTTTTAGAGAGCATCAATCAATCAATCAACATTCACACATTCAATTTTTAATGCAAATCAAAACTTTTGACCACTGTAAAAATCTGTCATAGTTGCTGTGATTATTGTAATGATAATCGTTTCATGTTTTAATTAATGCAATGATTTGAACTGGAGAAAATCAAATGCCATGAGAAGACTAGAAATAATACTTTTGTTCAAATAGCGATGAGTTTCCTGTGAACATGGGCGTGTAGTTGTAGATCAAATATGACGACTCTTCTTCAGCGTTGGGAAACTTGTGGCCATTTTTACGAGCTATACACGCATACAGAAAAACCAACAGACTTTGCCGGCATACATTAGGTATTACTCTAAGAGATTCAAACATGTGAATGCTTTTACTGTATATTGTGGTTCAATACTCTCATTTATATAATACCAACAAAATGGGGTACTCAGTAAAAAATTAACACTTTTGGGGGCAGTAATTAATAATATTCTGTAGCTAAAGTCCACAATTTCAATAATGGGGTCAAAACTCATTTCAGCTGAGTGAGCAAAGCAAGTGAAGCTATATACTTATGAGTTCGGGATATAATGTATATAATATATCTGTGTCTTCAATTCAATTTGTGTAGATATACGTGGACCAGTTACTGCAGGCTACATGTACCCTTTTCTACTAATGCACCTGTGTGTATTATGAAGTTCCATGACAATATTTAGCTACATTATATTGCGGGGTATTTGTTGAATGCATTAGAAATGATCAGCAGAAAATAATAGCTAAGGTCGAGGGATGTTAAAGCACACAGAGTTGCCTAATCAGCAAAAAAAAAAGAGTAATAAAAAAAAATATATATATATATTATAATGAAAATGACTGGGCTCCAAGAGGAGCTAAAAAAGCTTCTATTGTAGAGCAGGTAAGATACGTAGTAGCTACTTATGTCAAAATTACATTAGCTAACTCACAATGTTCTATAGGTATAGTCTTTCTTATAGCCTATAGCCCCTTAGCTCGCTCTGCTGACTTCAATGGGAACCATTTTCAAGTTAAAGTGAATTAATACTCAGTAGATCACAGGTACACAATTTCAATAATGGAGTCACTTATTTTAAAGGTTATAGCTTACCATTCTTAGGCCAAAAACAACAACATTTCCATCAATTCTTAGAGACACCTATGTATGACTACTAACCAACCTTCATTCACAAAGAAGTTAGCAGCACTCTGCATGACCAGTACAGCTTCATTGGAATGGTTTATATTCTGCTGGGTTTCCCATTCAAACGCAATCTTCTCCAGATGGAACTGGAGGCCATAGAACGGATATGTCTGCCCTGAAATAAATAATTTAATATACTAGCATGAAGTACATATACTGCTACTGTAAACCTCAAGGGCATAATGCTAAATCCACAGGCCCCAATACTTACAGTTCAACTATTAGTAAAAATCTATCTTTTTTTAAAAAAATATCACAAATTCCATAATCATATTTCCTGCTGTACATGCCAGCTGTAATTAATACAAGGCACCTTCCATTATGAGCGACCCTTACCTATACATGTGAAAATTACCTTCAATGCTGGAAATGAATTCCACGCCATTTCTGTCAACACTGGTAGACAAGATCTTGTAGACATTGCTGAGAGAGGGGTTGGCTTTGTAAGTGTCCACAGTAATGGCCTTCTTGTGGTAGTTGTAGGTCAGTTTGTCTGTTTGCAGACCGTTCATGAGCGCCGGAGTGAAGGAAGAATATAATCTACTGGACGCAGCAGCTACACACACACACACACACACACAACACACACACACACACACACACACACACAACACATACACAACATACTAGAATATATTGATGATGAAAAAACAAAAAATACAATTATAATAAATAAATAACTAAATAAATATATATCGAAATGCTAAATATATACACACAAACACACATCTGTTTCAAAAGACCTTTACCTTCAGTGAACTTGACGTTGAGACAGATGTTCTCAGAATCGACCTTAGTAATAATGGACAAGTTTTTGCCACCCTCAATGACATTCATGAGTTCAAACCCAAGACACACACCCCACACGGGGAAGTAGTCTCCAGCATCATTAGCCTACAATGGAAGACACATACCCATGCAAATATATATATAGACACATAGCTGTACAATTAAACACACACAAACCTCCTGTTACACGTGCGTGTCTTCATGTGTGTGCCTCTGTGTGCGCGCGTGTGTGGGCATGTATGCACACGTGCATAAAGTATGTATCCAAGTGCTAAGGGTGGTTGCATTTCTATAGCTAAGTGTCTGCTGGTAAACACGCCATGATTCAGGATGCTGACACCTCCACTCAAATATGTACCCTACACGAACTAGTATTGTACCGTCTGTTACGCGATACCTTAAAATTATTTCAATTTATAATCATAATAACCTCTGGCCTTTGAACCTATCATATGACCTCACGACTGTCAGTTTTTTTTTAAATATGAGATTAGTGAGAAATATTCTCTATTTCGTTTACCAAAATAAGACAAAACAAATGTGTGAAGATATGCCTACCAAACTGACGCTGTCAAGATTTAAAAGGAATGCCAGACAGAGTAATGTGGTCAATTACGAATGGAATGTGTTTCCCCAGGCTGGCCTAAATGGAAGTGCTAGGGGAAGAACAGTAATGATGTCACATCCATTAGGTGCCTAACCTGGGTGGGGGGGGGGGGGGGGGGGGGGGGGGGGGGGGAAGTGAGGGGCGTGAACACACACACTAGACTGGTGCCCATTGCTAGAGAAACTGACTGGAGTTGCTGTGGCTTCTGCTAATGTTCATACAATCTCTGAAATGACAGTTTATGAAATGTAATACAAACATTTTAATATAACAGACCTACTCCTCCTCCCTCTACTACACTTGTCTGATAGACCAAGTGGTTGCCATGGTATTGCAGTGTATCTCCCTCTCTCTCTCTTTCTCTTTTAATACAATTAATTCGCTATTAGATGCAGTTATTGTAATGAACACTTCTAATTGGATGATAGCTTGCCTGGTATCACTTCCAGCTACAATTCTACTGGTGTTAGCACACCATGACAGCCGATTGTGAGTCCACCAGCTAACCATGAACCTACCTCCCACAAAGGCAACAATATACACTTCTTCTTATTGGTCAACAACCTAGTAATTTAAAACGCTTATTATTATTGTTGTTGTTGTTGCTGTTGTTGTTGTTATTATTATATTGATGTTGTTGTTCTTGTTAATTGTTATGTTAGAACGATTATTGCATGATTACACATAAATACATAAATTGTTCCTATACAAGTCATTTATAGGACCCAAACAATACAATAACTTAACCCAAAGCCATTTTATAGAGCATCATACTGTATAATTATTATTGTTATTTTGTGTAAGAATGAGCAGAGGAAGCCCAGTATTGAAACAAACTCCAGTACCACTGCCGCCCCACCACAAACAGAAGACTGGCTCCTTCATTCCTACAATGCCATATTTATAAAGTGGGAACCATGACAACCACACCAACTTCAATCCCAAGTGAGGGCACAGCTTCAACTTGCAGTGCCAATACCACCAGTCTTTACACCTCCTTTACACACTACACAACATCCTAAATACAGTTCAAACCCAATTATCACAGCTTCCAAATAGCAGCTGATACAACACACTCTACCAAAACAGGATTGGCTAATTCACATAACAAAAGTTCCATTAACTATTTACTCACCAAATTTTGCAAGATTTGTTGCTAATATCATTTAAATATATTCTTTATGCCAAGGAGAAAAGAACATCGATTTTATCACAAATATTTTCACAGGGTTTTACCTTTTTTGCAAGCTCAATAAACAATCTGCCCGTGCGGCTGAAATTAGAGTCAATGAGAGAGGAACCTCCTCCTGGAATCACTACTCTGTAAATAGGAGAACAAGATGATTACACCACCAAGAATGAAGTGGTCAGAAGTGAAGAGAATCAAGTGAAGAAACACCCAACCTCAGCTGCCCTTCTTGTGCACCCCCAAAGAATATTAGGTCAGCCTGTAAACTTAAAAAAAAAAAAAAATATATGCCTAATCTAAAACAAAAACCAAAAACAACAACAAACACAACGCTCTGTGCAAGAGCACTAAGTTGATGTTCAACCTCAATCTTTCATTTTAATTACCCCCACTTCTCCCCCCCCCCATACACTCCATTCCTCTTCAGTTAGTTATGTACTCCATGCATAGTTTAGAAGAGGATGGAAGGAACTCAGGCTCTAGTTTCATCACACTCAGATGTCATATCAGTGAGAGAGAGAGAGAGAGGGAGACATTATCATGGTCGTTTTATTTCCACATCATCAATGAAGTGCATATAACATAAGACACGCCCACACCTCTCACACTCACCCGTTCAAATAGCTGAAGAGTTTCGTAAGATCCTCGTCTGATGAGTTGCTCCTAGTTAGTGCCACATGATCAGTCAAGGAGCACCATGTGTGCACACATGAAATAAAATGGCATGTCAAAGCTACTTGAAGAAAGCAAATACAGTGGGAGGGTCTTGGAGTGAACGGTATTGTCTTTCTGTTGCAGATATCAACATTTTTGTTTCAGTGTGCAAAGAAGTCTGATCTGGCTGATTGGCATATTATTATATATATAAACATAATTTTTATGCACATAATCTATATATAATATATTAATATATGTATATATAAATTTATACCATGGTTGCTGCGGTAACACCCATGGATTAAAAGTGATATTTTCCTGGTGATTTTTCCTGGGGCTATGATTCAGCGAGCGAGCGAAGCGAGCGAAGCTGACTCTCAGTCGTGTTCAATTGAGATTTCAGATATATATATATATATAGGTATGTATGCGTACGTCAAAATATTTCGCCCGCGCTTCTAATTACGTAAGTTAGGTAAAGCGTTCACAGTTCCAGTATTTTTCAATTAACGAGCACGGAGAATCCTGCTGCCTGCCTTGAGCAACTTTGTTTCAACCAAAACGGTTATAGCTACTCTCTTCTTAAAACAATTGTGAAGTCTTTGTCGAGCTGCGCTTCTTTGCCGCTGCTTCCGAAGTTTATTCAGGTAATTCGGTTATTGTTAACTCTTCATGCCTAATCATTGCTATTATTTAGCGATTTCCTTCACAAATCATCTTTACCTATACTCATATATTTACTCGCTCGCCATGCATTTGCGCTATTCCAGCGCACCACTAGTATTTTCCCAGTGCGGTGTCAAGGTGTCAAGCTGTCAAGCGGAATTCTTCCGTGTTTCCGGCCCAAAATTAAAATTCAATTAAAATTCAATTGAAGCACGCCAGAAAGTTTACTTTAGCAAGTTTACTTTAGCAAGTTTACTTTAGCATTGTAGCTGCCACCTGTTATCTCCAGATCTAACTCTACCTGGGCTGCTCAGCAGTAAGCAGTAAAGCAGCTAGCTGTGGTAAATTCCTGAGGTATGAGAGCGGCAGGAGAGTTATATGTGGTAGGGCTGGTCCCATTATAGGTGGATATGAGAGAGTAGTAGTAGCAGCAACTATGGTATAAAACAGTTGTGCCATGGCAACATCGGGGTTATGGAATATCACCGCCCTTATCCCTCGGGCTTCGCCCTCAGGATCTGGACATATTCCATAACCCCTCGTTGGCCATGGCATAACTATTACATATACTAGTTGGTGTGCTCGAGCACAAATGGCGAGCGAGCTTTAAATTACACTGTTGTTACTCAAACTACTAAAATAAAGTTGAGTTGCTAAATTACGCATATACGGTAAAGGGGATTCAATGCCATAGTAACCACTCCCCTCAACTGTTTGAATTGAAAAAGAAAAGCAACAAAATCAAGTCACGTTATTTAAAATTTTCTTTGTGATATTCTTAATAGTAGTTGTAACGCACAATACTTTCACACAACTGGTTCGTCTAGTGGACAATGAATTGTCAAGTAAATGCTGTTGAGTAGTGCTATAACTGTGACAAATAGTGTATTAACTTACCACCGCCACTAACTCGAATAGAAATGGAGCTCTCAGCACCCGCAAAACAATTCAAAGCGGTAAACAATTCAATTTCTAAGGTGATACGGGTAATGGTCGCTAAACCAGAAGATTCCGTTTAGTGAAGTTTGGGACGGGGTCGAACGCCGAGCGAACACAAAAATACGGAGGGTCAAAGTACAAAATGACATACATACGTCCAAACATATATATAAATAAATAAATAAACAAACATCCCCGATTTTTTCATTTTTACCCCTGTAAGTGTCTCGCTCGCTACGCTCGCTCGCCAATAATCCTTCACACACTATTAGGATATTCTGTGGTTATTCGGTTTCTCTATAGGTGTCCAAATACTTTAGATCCAAACAACAATAGTTTAAGTTCCATTTATATAAACCTGTCAGGCTTGCATTTGATTTACTGACCCTGAGGCATGACACAGAAACCTGAGCACCAAGGTTGTCAATGCAAACCAAATGCTACAATCCTGCCATTTTGATTTTTTTTAGTAGCAGATATATAAATAAACTGCAACAGATTCGTTAAAAAAAGTTCAGCATCTAGACTAAATTCATGTTTAGGTAACAGCTGCTTTAGGTTTGAAGCTGGCTTTGTATTTAGATTGAAAAACTGATGCACATATAAAAAATCTTTTATATAGTACCACACATAAATTATTACATGCACTAAACATCCTTCAAAGTGAATAAGAAAAGAAAAAAAAGAAGCTAAAGCAGGAAAGTTTTTAGTGAGAAGAGACAACTAATGCAGGGAATTTAGCATCACTGTTATATCAAATTGGAAGAATTTAACAAATAAAATTGGAAATTCAAGTCATTAAAACCTCTCAATTATGACTAATTTTACTTTTCTTTTTTCTTATTTTGTTCAGAGGATGCTATTAAAAAATCTTTAAAAAACAAGTGTGGTAGCTTCAGTAGCAGATTACACCTTCCACTGTATTGTAACACACAGCCATCTTTATAACATACAGACAAAACACTTTCATATCTGCTAGTAATGAAGGATACATCACTGGTACAACCCTCGCTCCGGCAGACTCGATGAACTTGACATACGAAGAGGCGATGTAGGATTTCTCAGACTGGTAAACGCCCATAGTGACAATCCCTGACCACACCCACCACACACAAAAAAACATTCCCTTGAAGATTTTATTACAATTACATTATTATTATTATTATTATTATTATTATTATTATTATTATAGCAAATTTCCTCATTCTAACAGCCAATCATCATGTTCATTATATTACCATGGAGCGTTCGACCTCAATTGACCCCTGAAGAGGAATTAGGCAAGAAGTTGAAACGTCTGGTTAAGTTTTAATTAACAATATTGGCTGTTAGAACGAGAAAATTCGTATTATTATAATTTATTTCAGCCGAGAATGACTGAATCATTATTATTATTATTATTATTATTATTATTATTATTATTATTATTATTATTATTATTTATTATTATTACTATTATTATTATTATTTTGGCATGGAAGAGGTGGATTGGAATAGAAAAAAAGGAATAACAAATAGTCTACTTCAATATACAATTATCAATAATAATAACAATAAATAATGATAGTGTCCATAATAATAAAACAACAGTAAACACAACAATAAAATCAATCAATAATACAACAATAACAACAAGAAAACAATAAGCAATGATAACATTAACCATAATAACATTATAATTGGCACGTGAGCCAGCATTAGGGTGGATAATTGAAAACCGGGCATAAACACGCTCACTATTCCTGTTTCGATCCTAAATACATTTTAAAAAGCTAACCCTTAGCCTCTTCTGGCTCTACAGGGCCGAGTAAGTTTTAGTAAAACTGTTTGAATATTTTGTAGCAATGATTTTTTTTTTTTTTTCAAGTAACAAAAAGCTGCGGGAGTGGTTGCTATGGCATGGAAACCCTTTACCAGACTTAAAGCCTATTGCTTATTGTTAATTGGTAATTCAGATAGTTGAATGGCTTAAAAATGTGGTACTGCAGAAGCAAAAAAAAATGAGGTAGAAAATATTTTGTATTAATTAATGGCCAACCGCTATATACTTATACTTCTAGGAATAAAACAAAGCTTGTTTTCAAGAGCTTCTAGTACTTTACCAGTAAAACTATCATCACTCTGGAAAAGGAAAAGGTGAGAAGTGATACTACTGAACATAACAATGCAAGTTTCATGAGCAGGACCTAATTTAAGTAACAACTACCACTGGCTCTATGATTCACTCATTCTCGGCTATAGTGGCAAATTTTCTCCGTCCTAACAACATATGTTTAATTTACTGGCTTGCTCTCCCATTTGTGCTCTAGCCACCACTAATAGTAGTAGTAGTAATACTACTACTACTACTACTACTACTACTACTACTACTACTAATAATAATAATAATATGGCTAATTGAGTTTATATTTATCCATTAGATATTTTCTGAAAGCTAACTTATCTAAACTGAGCTAGATGAAATTATTTCCACAACTGTAAAATCTGAGCCTACATACCTTGAAGTGTGAGTGGGTAAGGGACAGAGGAAGTGAGATGAATGAGAAGCCTCACATGAATGAATGAGAAGCCTCACATGAATGAATGAATGAGTGAGTGAGTGAGTGAGAGAGTACGTGAATGATTAAATGAATTAATAAATAAACAAAAGCTATAATCCAAAATAAAGTTATATACCATAGGTAAGGCAAAAAAGTAGTTGTGTTTATACTGCATCCACTCCTCTCCCCCAACCCCCTCAAATATAGGCGTAAAAACAATGACTTGCTTTACAACTCTTGCTTAAATTAATCATAGATAAATTATTTATTATTTTCTGAGTTGCAGCTAAATTGCCAACTGTGGAATTACTGCTATGGCAACTACCTTTCTGTTTCGTTTCATTGAACAATTAGAGCAGCACTGACTTGACTGTCATTAATGAAACTATTACCTTGACACTTGCCATTCTTAGTATAAAATAAGCCGAGTGCTAGCTTAAAAGCTGTATATTTTTTTGAAAGAATAAAGGCACCCATGAGGGGATTTGAGATTATCACATATCCAATATGTTTATCAGAATTTATTATTGGTTACAGTCATTGAGGGAGTGATTTCCCTGGGCTTCATAAATACATGTAAATGATAACAGCCATTTTTTTTCTTTGCTTCAACAGCCAATATTATTATGTATAATTAAAATTAAAGTCAAAATTGAAACAGAGAAAAAACTTCTATCATTATTATATTTATTTCAGCCAAGAACAACTATACTAGCGACATGTAAATAATAAATAATTAAGTATAAATAAATTGTATAATAGAATGAATAAATAGCCAGCATAATGATAAATAACATGTATAATGCCATAAGTATATGCCTCCCATTCTAGCTAAGTGTATATAGCTATATTACAACAGGCTGCTCTATTGTACTAGATGAAATGATACAAATATACTCAACTAGCTAAGTAACTAACTCACCAATGATAGGCCGCTCATTGACTGCAGTTGCTGCAGTAAAGACTATTAATGTTATCAAAACTTTATACACTGCCATTATTCTGCGGTAGTTTCTCGGAAATTGCCAAAGCTCAGTTAAAAAGTAAGCACGTAGTGCAGACTTGGTAAGGTTTCGCACACTATTTAACCCCACCCCCTAGCTCTGGAGTGCTTATCCAGACTTTGGGTAAAGGGTTTCGTTAGTTATGGAAGAAGAGGAGAAGAAGAAACTAAAAATGCTACAAAGGTGTTGCCCGCAACTCCTAAAGTCAATGAATCCAGAGTCATTGATTCCAGTACTGTATTCTAAAGAACTTTTAAATTCTGACGAATTGGAGAGACTGGATAAGCCGGAAAAAACTACAAAAGATAAGAATACGTACATAGTCCTTGCCATTCCTCGAAAAGGGAGTGGCGCGTTTGATAGATTTATAGAAGCTCTTAGAGAAACTTCTGGTGAAAACCGGGCACATGATGAATTAATAAGGCTCCTCCTCAACCAGGAATCGAAATAAACGTGCACTTCTTTGTGTGTGTGTGTTTCCGTGTAGTTTATAAAATCCAGTTCATTTTTACAAGTTTTTTTTTATGTTGAACCTTTTTACTGCCAAGTGAAATTTAAATATTCATTCCTAATATATGCAACTATCCAGTGTGACCAAATTTAATGAATTTTTAAAAAGGTAATTAGTGAAGCAATAAACTAAATTCATAATAATTATTTGAGCGGTTAGTTGCTAGTGGGCGGAGTCTCAAGTGGCATTGATGGAATCATTTGTCCCTGAGTTCAATGAGTTCTCTCTCGTCATCAGTTTCCTCGTCATAGTTGCTGTTAGTGAAGGTCATGGAGAACCCAGTGTCACTTTCTCTGGACTTCAATGAGGTGGTAGTCATTTCCTCCACATCGCTCCAGGACTTGCCTTCATTGAGATGATCAACATTGTTGTCATAGGTCAAGAAAGACTACAAAAACACAAAAATAAATAAATTAATTAATTTTTTAAAAAAGCTAGCAATTAAACAACTCTAACGAACGAAAAAAAAAACCAGTGATGTGATTCAGCACAAATGGCAAGCAAGCCATTGTGCACAAGTAATTCAGAGTATTTTTCAGCAGCTCCTGACATAAAAGCACTTAACTACTTATATATGGCCGAGTTCTTGAAATTGCGTATGGAAATTCAAGGTCACAATAACCACTCACCGAAACTTTCTGGAACTTGATAAAAACAAGCATTTCTATGGAATTGTCGCACATGTTAGACCCTAAGGTAGAATTTACTTACTAGTAAAAGGAACTGGGAGGAAACCTAAGAAGCTTAAAAAAAAGGCAACTAATATATTTTATTGCTTGTTCCAAAATAATTCTGAGTTACAGCTGTAACACACAGCTCTCTCACACATTGTTCACTGGTTACACCAACACAAAACTTACATTCGTACCCCCACCACTATTTCTAGAAATGAACTTCAGTAAGTATGTAAGACCTAACTGCATCCCGTAGTATTCAGATCATATAAGAAACATCATCCTAATATTCCAAAGAATAAACAATAAATTGCCTTGGACAACGCAGGTAAAGATTGTAAACCAAAAAAATCTGTTTAGGGGATTTTGGGACGGGATTGACCACCAAACAAACACAAAAAGCAAGGGTTAAAGTATAAAAATGACATATATACGTCCACACATATATAAACAAATAAATATCCCTAATTTTTAATTGTGTTACCCCTGATAATGTATCGCTTGCTCACCAATCAAGTGCATAGTGAACTTACTGTCATGGTGCGAACTGAATCCTTTCCAGACTTCTTTCCTTGCACGTGCTTGCCAGTCTTACGCCCTGACATCCCATCACTGAAATAATATGCAAAATGAAGTTAATTAAATATTTATGAAGTTATAAGAAATTAATTTGAGTTAGACACAATTTTTAAATGTTCACAGTGCATAACATACATGACTGAAGAATAACAAAGTATTACTCATTAGATGTATTCTCTCTCTTTCACAGGCTTTTTTTAAAACAATATAGAATTAAAAAAATATTTGGTTGCCACCGGGAATCGAACCCAGGACCGCTTGTATAGCGTACAAGCGGTCCTGGGTTCGGTGGTGGCGACCAAATATTTTTTTAATTCTGTATTGTTTTTAAAAAAAAGCCTGTGAAAGAGAGAGAATAGCTACATCTAATGAGTAAAAGAAGGCTGAGAAAGAAATTGTGAAGTATTACTCTTACCCTTGTCTGTCTTTGTAGTAGTGCCTTGAATCTTTATGACCTGAATGTGTTCAAATAATATTCACTCTTGATAACGTTATTGCAGTGTATTTATTGGTGTATACAGACCTGCTGTGTTTCTGTTCCTGTGGCATGTCATAATGAGTAGTACTAAAATGCACAAGCAGATCAGACAGCAAGCACCCAGTGCAGCTCCAAGACCTGCAAGAACAGGAGCTACAGACAAGGAGGAAGAGAATGAGTGTGAGAAAGGAATCAGTAGAGCAGAGGGTATTCATTTGTCTCCTGGTCATTTTTCTTCCAGCACATGCACTCTCAGGGCTTCATACAGAAAACTAATTTAGGAGGGGAAAAACAATTTTCTTAGAGTTTAGAGGGCCAGTGAGAATAAAATACAGACACATCTTGTTGTATAGAGACCCTTGCAGTATATAAAGAAGAAGAAAAAAACGTGCAAGAATAGGCTTATTTCATAAAAGCCTTTTGCCACCACTTGAATGACGCCCTGACTCCATGAAGGATATATATATATATATTTCACATCTTTAGTAGCTTTATTTTTGCTCTAATGTATCAGCGAAACTTGTAGCTATGACCATATCCCTCTCCTGGGTACATTACATGTTCTCCTAGCTCCAGATAGCCATGCATGTAATAAGTGATCTAACCTAAGTTGGAAGGTGCAGATGTGCCACTAGTGCAAGTATCTTCTCCTAGATGGAGTGGAATGCTGGAGGCATTGGCACACGAGAACCCAGCCGGGCAGGATAGACAGCCAGTGGTGCCTGGTTGGATGGCAAATGTGTCTGGAGGACAAGACTAAAAGCCAAAATTAAAAAATATATAATTAGTTATTTATAATTTTCATTTCACTGAAGACTCACCAAGCAAGTGCTAATAGATCTTGCCTCTAAGTCAATCCCATATGTCCCCACAGGGCATGGCTTAGGTGGTATCCTCCAATCGGGACAGCTTCATAATAAATGCAAAATACATACAAGCTATTTCTTTTCTTCTGATTTTTATCCATGGACTCACTAATATCCTTTAGGACAAACCAAGCAGCTTTCTCGATCCAGTGAATAGTAATGGCCAGGAAGACAGGAAATAAATGTGCATACTATGACCAGAAAACAATAACAACAAAAACAACAACAACAATAACAACGTCTTCTACTTTATATACAGCAATCAGAGCGAGCACCAACCCATCTCACTATGTAAATGATTACAATCAGTCAAAATACAACCTCTTGCAGTCAGTCTTGCGAAGGGCAGTTTTAATTGCTAGGTTTACCTGGAGTGTTGCAGTCTATGCAAGGATGTAATGTCAGGTTGTCCAGAGCGGCATACAATGAAGAACCACCAGCATTCACTCTGGCAACAAAGGACACCGTCCGATTGGGAATGATTGCAGCATCTCTCAAATCCACTCTAATAGACTGTTTGTTCCACAAAGACTCTGCAGGACCTTCAGCCTCGATGCTGGACCAAACCACTCCAATTCCTTGGATGACTACCATGAGCTCTGCATTCTGGGCCACGATGAAGCTGAAAGATACTTGGCAGAAACTCTCATTGATGATCGATGATGCAAGAAGGACTTCAGAGTTCCTTGATGAGGAGTATAGATACTCACCTGTAGATGGCATAATTGAGTTTAAATTCACTTAATAGAATATCATGATGTGCGGAATGTATCACTAACCAGTGAACTGGTTTATGTTTGATTGGGAAATGCTGACAACTTTTGCCTCAGAACCCCACACCCACTGACTGCAGTCATCATCTTCGTCACTGAATAAGCATTGGCTTCCAAATGTGCAGTTTTCTGCTGCCTGGATTATCAGAAACTCCACAGTAGCAGCAGTGTCAATGAGTGCAGCAGATGATTTATAATCAGTGTTCATTACTGACACTAGCACCTACAAGAGGGCATAAAGAAGAAGGCATGATAATGAAGTGAGATAAAGAAGAAGGCATTATAATGAAGTGAAATAAAGAAGAAGGCATAATGAGATAGCTGAATGAATACGAGTATTAATAGTCCTTACTTCTAAGTAGCCAATGGAGTTTGGCTCTACGAGGCTTGGTGATATGGAATCAATACTTATGGAGAGATTTCTTCCATCTTCAGACTCAAGAGAAAAACTTGATGTAATGGTGCTTGGGATGACACGAACAATAGAAAAGTTTAGAGCAGCATTGGGACACCCAGACACGCCCACCTAAGAGTCAATGATACACAGACATAGGCAATATTAAATGTATTAAACCTTTTAAGTAAATTTTGTATTCATGTTAGTACCTGAAGAGGCATGCTTTGTGTAGTCCTGAGGAAGACCCTGGTATTATTTGTATATATTAGATTCAAGGTGGGCATGCTTTGCAATCTCCCAAAGTCGCACGGCAGACAGAAAGTCACAGCAATGTCATCCACTGCCACTGATGCATTAGTACCAAATGTAGAGACCACAAACTGGACCGAGTCTTCCACCTTGGCTGTGAAGTACTGGGAAGACAAAGGCAAGGCAGCTGAAGTCCATCCCGATACCAGTCCACTGTCGGTTGTGCTGGACCAGATAAGTTGTCCTGATGAGGTGACCAGGTCCAACCTGGCTGAAGCTCTGTTGGAGATGAAGTAAGAAAACGCAAGAGAGCAGGCATAGCCAGCACGAGGTAAGGTGGCAATGATACTTTCTCTGCCAGCAACCGTTTCTCCAAACAGATAATGACCTATTGTATATATGAGAATAAAAGATTTATTTACAAAAGAACTGTTAATTTGTTTAGGCAAACCTAATAAACAGAATATTTAAATATTGAAGTAAAAGTTTGTTTTTTTTAATACAAAATAACTTTTTTTCCAAAGATACCTTGACTTGTAGCACTTGTCGCATCAACAGAAGGCAGAGGGGCAGTAGAGTCAAATGCTACTGTGATTGAATCTGGCAGCGTTTGCCATGGACAGTCTCTAGTCCCTCCAAGCTCAAAGTCACACATGGAAAAGTCAGTGGAACCAACAAATACTAGAAATATTAGACAATGCGCATTATAACTTTTTAATTCTTAGATTAGTTGCCTTTCAATTCTTGATAAAAAACTATAATATTTATAATGAGTAATACTAAAAAGATAAGGGTATCGGCTGTTTCCTATATGGTGTCATAGTTACTAACTAATAAATAATTATACTTTATCCATTGAATTAAATCATAGGACATTTAGGCAACTATTAGTTGTAACTATGTTAAAAAAAATTATTGACAAAATTATAATATTAACATGAAATCAATCTATGTAGCTAGTTAGTTAGTTCGCTATGCATCTCACCATTGTGGGTTAAAGCTGGACTTTGTCCCAGGGAGTTTATGGCTACAGCTCTAGCAATGTAGCTGAAGCCGCTAGGCACTGGATGTGTGATCACATGACTCGCCCCCACACTCCTGTGATAGACCAGATCAGGCTGGGCGGGGACTATTGCCGACGGTCGCATGTTGTGAAGGCTCAAGTGAATGGCAAATTCCATAATATCAGAACCACCATCGTACTCAAGTTGCCACTCCAGCAGGACTGAGTTATTGGGAAAGACACTTGATCTAAAAGAAGACATCTGTGGAACTGGAATGAAAATGAGGAGAATGGGAATCAGCAATAATCTCATTTGATGATTCAGTCATTTGACTGATATAATACTACTAAAGCAAAATCAAAATTATATATTTGCAATGTCAGTTACATTTTAGCTAAAAATACTGCACTAAGTAATTATAATTTAGCCATGATATTTAAATTTCATGTGACAGCTGTGTGTTACTTGAATTAGAATACAAAATAGATTTTCAAGGAGCTTACCACTAGCATTTGTATGAACCATAACAGCCTGTGAAGGAGTCGCTCCAGCCACATTAACAGCCAATACTCGCATCTGGTACAGGGTCCCAGGGTGAAGAGTCGTCAGCCTTGCCGTAGTGACTCCCACTGGAAGCTGTGAAGTGAAATTTACAAAACCTCCTTCACTACCTGTGTCTCTCCCCTGAACAATGTAGCCATTGGTGGGCTGAGATAGTCTTCCCCCCACTGGGTCAGAGGCCCTGACTGGTATATCCCATGATAATGTCACAATCCTCTGGTACGGTCCATCGACAACCTGCACGTTTGTGGGCGGATTTGGACGATCGAGGACGGTGACGAGGAACGGAAGAACATTGGACCCACATTGGTTGGTGACATTGTAGTAGTAGAATCCTCCATCTGTAGTGTTGACATTCTCTATTGTGAGACTGGCGTTTGTGACTAAGTAGTGAGGGTCTCCTTGACCTACTATCAGGGACTGCTTGTTCCTTTCCCATTTAAACCCTCGGGCTTCTGGGTTGGATTTGTAGGAAGCAGAGAGAGTCAAGTTGGATGAAACTGGGGCCACTAGCTGGGCAGGTAGGGTCGAGTTCAATATGGGAAAACCTTTAGGGGTGGGATGGGCACAAAAAAACGAATAATAGCATAGATGCACAGATAAATAAGGTGAATGATAACTTAGAATTAAAAGTAGCTACGTAGTATATGTATATATATATATATACACCATTACTTGAACCTCTTGCTATAATCAGAATATCGGAGTCAAAAATACAATGCCTATGCTTTTCCAATAATTCTTATTGTCAATGTGCAAACATGGACTGCTAAGAGATAGCTAGTGCACTAATATACTTACTATAATCAATAATTTTAATGCTAAGTATTAATGTAAATCATGTGGAATGATTAATACAACTTAATTAGCATGTATCAAATAGTTTCCTGAGAAATAAAAAATATCAATAGTTCTCAAAAAACAAAAAACAAAAATAACAACAACAACAACAACAAAACAATAACTCAGAAATTTGAGTTTTTAGTTGGTGCATAGTTTCTCCTCATTATCAGGTATGGAGAGTGATAAACTCAACATGGTTGCATTTTACTCCTTACCAAATCCTGATTCAGTACAGTCGACTAGCGATGTTGCAATGACGTTGACAATAACAGTGGCAGTAGCAGACAGAGAGGGATTGCCCCTGTCATTAGCGGTGATTATTAAATGGTAGGTGTGGGGGTTGATGGGAGATTTCCTGACTATCACTTCACCAAAACCTGCTCCTGAAAGTGTGAAATAGCCGTCCTCATTCCCTCTCGTTATGCTGTAATCTATGATGCCGTCAGAACCACTGTCTCCATCCTCTGCTGCTACTACTGCTACATAGCCCCTCCTCTGCAGGTTATCTGGTATGGTGACCTCAATACTAATGATATATATATGTGTATATATATAATACTTATTACACTCTAGTCAGCATACAATATAAGGAGGTATTCAAGAGCATGTGTTAGCATTTTCAGGAGATGAAAGCAAGTGAAAATACAAGCATGAGGTGAAATGTCACCCCCATACTGTTCAGTCATTTTCGGCTGAAATAATTGTAATAATAGCAAATTTTCTCGTTCTAACAGCTAATGTTATGTTAATTAAAACATGTTTTAATTTGACGTAATATTGGATGTTAGAACAAGAAAATTTGCTATCATCCCCGTATCGTACGATGGGTGTAATATATGCTATGTACATTGAATATTTTTCCAAAACAGTAAAATGGGTTGTGCTTCAAAGTTCATCATTCAGAGGTAATTTCACTGTACATCTAAACATACAGCTGTCTAGAACTATGTACGGGCACATTGGAGCATTCTTCAATATGGGAAAATAATTAATGCTTGTGTGATGCAGAAGTATTCGAGGAAAATATCCCATGTACAATATATATATATATATATATATATATATATATATATATATATATATTTATCTGTCTATCAGGGCACATGTTCAGATTGTAGAGGACAATCACAACATCGATAAGAGTTCTATGGGGTGATTTGTTCTCACCTAATTGCTTCATTTGTGCTAGAGATTCACAGTTGTTTTTTTTTGTTTTTTTTAAAGAACAAAACACTCAGCAGAAAAGATTATATTATTTTAATTACTATTGGGCTAAAAAAAGGGGGGGGGGCTTTATTTCTAATATACTGAGTGAAGAATATAATAATCAGATAAAATAATTTTACATACTTTATTTATGTTCATTTGGTCACCTCATGGGCAATTATGTGAATGATTCATACATTTAATGTGGGCACAACTTTGGATCATTAAAGGTAGAAGTGTTTGGATTAATGATATTGTACTGGAGAAACTCTGTGGTACCCCATTTTAAGGTATATCTTACTTATTCTGGACGAAGACAGGTGGGAACTCATTGACTGGCAAGATGTTAATTCTAACAGTAGCGGACGAACTCAAGGTTGGATTCATACTGTCCACTGCGACCAGCTCTAAGTTCCTTTGCTGTTCCACTTCATAATTGAACTCAATCAGAACGAGTATGGCATACGTAGAAAAGGGAGGAGATTCATCGCTACTGGGGCTTTCAGTGACTCTAAATAATTGATGATCACCCGTTGAATTATTCGTTGTGACCACAGGCAGGATTGCTCTAGTCTGACCGTTAGGGTCAATAGTCCTGATTGGCCCGAGGGTCATACCCCTAAATGTATTTTCCGAAAGATCAAACTCGTAATATGGAAATTCAAAAATGGGCGGAGACGGGGCTATAATAAGATGGGTCGTGATATATATGACACCTCCAATGTCATCGGTAACGGGAATGGAAATATAAGGAATGGAATTATTCAAAACAATCTGAGGCAGTGTGCTATTAAGAGACACTCGGCCAGCTATTTGCAAGATCAGAGTGTGTCCATGATTATCAACAGTCCTGATGCTGATATCTTGGGCAAGGATGCTCGGGAAAGTCTCTACCTGACCGACATTCAGGTTTTGACCGAGCTGGGAAGTGGATGTCACCTGGTAGCTGAACGGCATGGTGACATCAATGGTGATTGATTCTGCTGACATCTTGGAGATGGTCGGTGGCTGAGTGAATGAGATGATGATGCTCTCTCTGTGGGCATCTTGGTCTTGACTGTAATTGGAATTTACGATATGGACGCTCACCTAGAAGACAGACATTAAGCTACATCAATGATGATTGAAAAATGATAAAAACAACAAACAACAACACAACAACAACTTCTTTGTTTCAGGATCATTGACTAGTTATTACATTAACTAACATTTATGTATCCACTTATACCGCTGGCGTTCAGGTTAGGTCCTGTGCCATCCACTACCAATAGCCCGGTGGAGCGATCAATGGAGAATACTGGAGATAAACTTGATGGATTGACTGGAAATTAAGCATCAAACAACGAGTAATCAAAAGGAAGCAGAAATAGCAATGCTGTTTAAAATGAGATATCATTAATTGCCCGCTGGATGATTCTATTTTGCTGACATGGTTGATGGTAAAACAAGTATTAAGAATTTTGGATCGTTACAAATGGAAAAACCAAAACCAAAACTACAAGAAAGTAACAAATGCAGTAATTAAGCAAAATAGCATGAAAACAAAGAAACTTGCACTACAATGAATACCTCAATCCGTATTTACCTGCTTCTATTATGAAGGCTAGTGTTTCGTTTGGACAAGCTGGAGATGTTGCATTGAATTGGAATGTCACTGACTGCCTCAGCGTTACATTAATCTCCTCAGGTCCTCCCACAATTATTGCCCCAGGTTCCATTAGGCCGTCATAATCACACGGCAGGCAAAAGGTCAACGTCACGTCGTCCAGTGCCAGAAATATGTCAGTCCCACCCACCACTTCTGCCTCACCGATAAAGGTTCCTGTGACCATAAAATACATCTGCTGCTGCTGCTGCTCGGAGCTGACGGGCTGGGTGACAGTATAGTTGTAAGCTGCAGACTGCCACATGCTGGCATTCGAGGTAGACTCCATGTAGCTATAGACATCGTCACTACCGCTATTGAACCTGACCACAGTGAGGTCCAAAGGTCCACGGGCATAGTATGAGAACGAGATCCCGCATACGTACTGGTGTGAAGCCAGGACCAGTACATTCTCTGATGAAATGCTTGAGTTGGTATAGAAGAAAACGTAGTGACCTGCAGTGGATGCAATGTGTGTATGTGTATGTACGTGTTGTGGGTGATGTCACATTTTGTACTTGCTTTGACTTGCACATCAGTAGATAATCATGATTGAGATCAGCTAAAAGTGGGTGGAATCTTGTGCTACCTTAATCTGCAAATGAATGCACTGAGTGAAAGGTGTCAGTCATCTTTAAGTGCACAGTCTCAAATCCTATAATTCATTAAAATGAATTGGACTTACATTGGACAGATTTAGTTTTATATATCTAGCTCATTATTGATGGAATGAATGAACAATATTCAAAAGTTATAAAAAAAATTAATTATATTAATAGGTATTGCTATTGAACTATATTCACATGTGTACTGGCCTAGGGAGTTGAAATTCACAGCATGGACCAAGCGGCTGTCATATACATTATCCCCCCCCCCCCCCCATTCTGAGCTTGGAACATTTCTCTTCATAATTTGAAACTTTCACTAACCAAATAACTACTAGCTATAGCTAATAATTAAAATCAAACAAAATAACTAACAAAATTTTTTCTACCTGCTGAAGTTCCAGGATTTACATCTCGAGAAGGCCCCAAGCTCCTTCCACCTCTGCCAGCCTGAGTGATGCCTGAGAAGCTTGCAGAGGAGGGCGCTGGTACGCTCCAACCGCACGCACCTCCGGGAGGCTCGAAGGTGCACGTACGGCTGCGCACGACATCTTCAGTACCTGTACGCGGGAGGGAGGGGCTGATGGCAGCTCGCGCACCTTTAGTTTGAGCAAGTAATTAGAACTTACTTGAAGCAGATGATATTATAGTAAGGTAAATCAGTAGAAAAATGGACATGTCTATAAAGATTTCCACCAATCCTAAGCAAACGCCTTCCCTAGAATACGAGGAACGAACAGCGGGACACGCCACCCAAAAAAATAACTGAAACCCTTTACCCATTGAACTTATAGTAGTAGCGGTAGTTACCCACATATTCACGTAAAAGGGGTGGAGTAGCTAATTACATGAATTTATAAACCTGCTTTTTTTGGTACCCTTCTTCTATAGTTAGTTTCGCAGCATCGTTTTCAAAATGTCCTCCGACGGTAGCGATGATGATGACATGCCCGGTCTAGAGTCCGTGTCAGGTTCGGAGGTAAGTTTGGGTGAAGCGTATTACTGGTGTAGATTGAAACGTCCTAGCTAACTCCTCTTTCCGTTCGTTTGGCGTCGTTGGTCTTTTTGTAGGTATTGGAAGAGACGGACGATGAAGTTACGCATGACGATGCCATTGACTCTAGGAACTGTAAGTGACTGACTGGTTGTTTGGTTTAAAGCAGATATTACTCCTTCAATTTTTCAAATTCAGTCGTTGGCAGAATAATTATAGTTAATTAGCTACAGCAATGCTGACAACACCTAATTCAATAAATATAGTGGTTGTCCATATAGAGATATACTATTGTTAGGAAGTTTGTAAAATATTGGTAGTATTGACTCGATAGTTAAAATACAATTCTTTGCTTTCAGCTAGGACTGCTCGGGATTGGTTCATGTTTGACCGGACTAATCTTTTAGAGCACACTGAGGTTGTTGGCATATATGTTCTGTGCCCTATTCTGTACGGACACGCCCACCAGTCTGATCGCTGGCTGAGCTGGTGCACTGAAGTGGGAATTTTATCTGAAGATAGGTGAGTATTTATTGGAGTATGTCAAACTCGTTGGAAGGCAATAGACAGTGGGAAAGGAAGTTTTTGTTACTGTCGATGTTGACAATGTTAGTTCTATGAGGAGGAAAACTAAGTCTCTGTGAGGTTGTATCATTTTCAGTGAGTGAGGTCAGCTTTATGACTCTTGTCGATTGGAGTGGGACTTACTAGAATATAATGCATAGTTTGAAGGTATGCACGAGGAATGGAATTTTAAGGTGCTAGAACTTAAACCATTTGCACCTCCAATGTGAGATTTTCTTTTCCTCTTTGTTTTATCGCGTCAATATGCAGTGGTAAAAGAAGTCTTTATTGTATACATAATTGTAATAATTTGGGTGGAGGAGAGTTAGGGGGTGGGAGATGGGAGGCTTGTGGATGTTGTGGTTGTACTTGTATATTTATACTTGACTCAGCAGGTAAGTGTTAATGACTGACAATGGGTGCATGACCTTGTCTGTCCAGGCAGAACTAAAGGAACACAACATTAGATAGGCAGTTTGTCCTGGTTGTGGTGGGAAGTGTAGTGGCCCAGTGTCTGAAGTAGTAAGTCTGTTTCGCACTAAAACTAGTGTGGTTTGGAATGGCAGTGTTGAGGTTAGTCTTTAAATTATGTGTGGTAAAAAGGTCAATTTAAAAAAGCCAGTGTGAATGGGCATGTGTTCACTGTTCAGTGGCAATAGAACAATATATTTGCTGCTGTTGTGGTTTGGACATTCAATCTGTTTGACTGCTCCTTCTATTGGTTGCTTTTTTTGTTATTGTTTTAAATTGGATCCAGTTTTTACTGCAGCATAGTTAAGCTGCTGTCAGTTGCAGCTGTTCAGTAAGCCTTTTAGTTTCGTTTGGTGGAAACAAGTCTTCTCTTCTGGTAGAGAGCTTACTGTGGGACATTGAGAACTGTTCAGGGGAGTAGAGGTGTGTGTGTGTGGGGGGGGGGGGGGGGGGGGGGGATCTGTGGGTGAGAAGTGACTGGGTAAGGGGTAGTGATGGTAGTACAGGTATTTCTGATTCCTATGACATGATGATTCTGGAACACTTTAGCCTTCTCCCCATCCTCCCATCATAAGGTCATGCATGACTCTTCTTTCATGAGATGGCCTGCTCAACAAAGTCTTTATCCTCTCCCTCCTCCTTCCCTCCCAAATAGAGTAGATGAACAATCATTTGGAATAGACCATTCTATGAAAGACTAGCAAATGGATTTTTGTAGAGTGGCAGCTGCTTTAGATATTCCAGGTTGTTGTGAGAAGGGCTTAAGGTTGCCATCATTGAGGAGGCGGCATTGGGAAACATGTGCTTTTGCCATATATGGAAGTGAGGCCCAACCTAAATATAGAACTATTGGTTAGCTTGCAATGTCATTTGGGCGGGTGGTATTTGTGGTAGGCAATCCAGGCTGTTGCTATGGCTATTAATATACTAGAATTTGGGTTTTGGCTATTTGTCACTAATGACTGAGTGATTTATAAGTAACTGTGGCCAAGCAACTGGGCATGTCAGTAATGGGGATGTGTTGCACATGTGTGCATGATGTGTGTGCAGTTTTAATTGAATGTTTGTGTGTTATGAATAACATTGACTACTGTTAGCCCCCCCCCCCCCCCCCCCAAGTGCTAATTACAAGCCATGTCTGGTGTGCTAAGAGTATTGCATTTATTATTCAGTGATTTTGGAGTGGACAGTCTAACAGATGTGGAGTTGATAGCCATCAAAGTGATCATGAAGGCAACCAACTTTGTCAAGATGTGTCTGGTGAGTTGATGTAAGAGAGAAGATGACATGGGATGGGATTAATTGTCTCAGTTGAAGGCGTGCAGAAACAAGTGCCAAGTCTGTAGTCGGATAATTGTATAGCCAGTTGACTTGTATTACACTTGTATTGCTAGGGTAAGCACTGAAAGAGAGGTATCTCCCCCCTCCCCCCGAACCTCACATACACACACACACACACACACACACACACACACACACATACACACACACATACACACTACACACACACCTACACACACACACACACTACACCCCCACACACACACACTACACACACACACACACACACACTACACACACACTACACACTACACACACACACACACACACACACACACTACACACACACTACACACTACACACACACACACACACACACACACTACACACACACTACACACTACACACACACACACACTACACACACACACACACACTACACACATCCCTGTGTCTAAACTCCCCACAGTGCATGTATAATACTTGATGTAGGAGGACATATGCCGAGTGCTGCCATTCTGTTTGGTTATGATAAATTTCTGATAAAGTTGTTGTTTTCTTGTTCTCTCCTCCTTTTCAACATGTGGTCTTCTAGTTTCATTAACTTTGCAACAGCAAGTGGGTGATTTCTTGTACCTGTTGCTAGTTATGTTTACTCAGTGGAGTATGGATTCGTTTATATTCTACAACTTCTTAGTATTGTTTATTTGCCAAGATATTTAGACTCGCACACATGGGCGTGGCAAAGTCTTCATTTTTTTTGGCATTTATTAAATTAAGAAACTTCTCAGGGGCAGTTTAGTTGTCACCTTGGAATGGAGTCGTGTACATGTGCATTTATATGCCACAGGGTAGAGTAACCATTGGTACATACAATATTTGTGTGCTCTTGCATGTGAATTAGTCTGTGTGTGTGGGTGGGATGGTGGGTGGGTGTGGGTGCTTGCTGCATGCATTGGCATGTGTTATAATGGAGACCAGTACACTTAGGTAGCATGTATGTGTGCATGTGTAAATGCATGCATCATGTATATTGGACGTGCGTATTACAGATTCCTGGTATGAAAGAGGACTCAGCATTGATAGAGTCGGGTAGAAGTGTGGTTGCGGGTGTTGCTGATAATTATGGTGACAGTCGGGGAATGGAAGATCTGGTCAGACTGCTACAGATCGTGGAGGATGTGAATTCTCAGGATAGCGTGGAAAAGGCAGTCTACACGGCTCGCCGCAGGAGGTGGTTCAGGACAATGTGAGTCACATGACTTATGGGCAAGTCACATGACTTGCTGAGTGGGCAAGCAAGAAGCATGTTAGTGGGGGTATGTGTATTAACATAGCTGTCCTTTTAAAATGTTTGAATATAATATTATAATATATATAGTAGAGTCAGAATAGTGTGATAAGGTGAAATATTCATGAGCAGGCTAATTTATTTTCATGAGCCAAAGGTGAGTGAAAATAATGCCTGAGAGTCAAATATCTAGCCATATCACTCTGACAGGGTAATAAGTGGTTTATTCCACACTAGATGTCTTCACTGAAGTAGTTTTTTGGTAACTCAAGGTGTAAAGTTGGTGAAAACTCACTAGGGGCTCCCCAACCCCAGCGATATTATAGCAGCTGCTCTAACATAGTACTAGAGTAAAGGTAGCTGTAAAAACCCAGAAAACTTGTACCCAGGCCTAGTTGCTATAACTACTCTGGTAATGAGCTTGCTCAATACACAGCCATGAGATAACATACCGATATTATCACAAAGTGTTATCTTAGGTAAGTGGCCCACGGGGTCACTTACCTAAAAATATCACTGTGAAGATATCTAGCTGTGGAATAAATAATACTTACTACATGAATCAGAGTGTGATGGTGAGATATTTCACCAGAGCAGGCTAATTTGAGATATTTCACCAGAGCAGGCTAATTTATTTTCACGAGCCAGAGGCAGTGAAAATAGTGAAATTAACAGGGTCATGTACCTAAAAATATCATTGTGAAGATCTCTAATGTGGAATATATAATACTTACATTGAATCTTAGTGTGGATGTGTATAGGGAGTTTCAGTATTATCAAAGGAGAATGTATGCACCCCCCCCCCCCCCCCCCCCCTTTTTTTCTCTCTCTCTCTCACTTTTTTATTTTTTATTTTTATCATTATCTATACAACTGATAAGTCCAAAAATTGTGTGGTGGATTTCCACATGCTCTGGGGTGTTTTATAGATGAGGTTAGATCTAGGTTGGATGACCTGACTTGGTTGGATGACCTGACTTGCTCTTTAGGGACTGAGGGGCCACAGTAGAGTGACCTGCCTAGAATTAGCTGTTAGAAGCTTTTACACTGTCAACTTAATACTTTTTATTAATGTAAAAATTATTGTATTGTTGTTGTTGTTGTTGTTGTTGTTGTTGTTGCAGAATATCAGATTTTGTCAGAGTAGAAAAATTTGATGAAGTTGCTGATGGAAAGATAGCTTCATTCAATAAAAAGAACTTTGTAGATATAGGATTTCTTTTTGTTTTCAACCAAGGTAAAGACAGAATGATAAGGACGTATTGGGGGTCATGTGACTGTCATGTGACTTTTCTGTAGCGTTTGAACACGTAAACAAGAGAATAACTCACAAAAATGAACTGCTAGTCACATTTCATATGAATGTGGACCTTCATGAAAAGGTGAGAGAATTAAACTTTTCACATAACAATGGTATAACAAATATTATATCTATCACCAGTATATTATTAGTTTTCTTCCTCCCCTCCCACTGCCTCTTCATTCATTTTCCCTTGCAGTCTGGGGAGGAGTTAAGGTTACAAGCAGAAGAGCTGGAGAAAGGTGGTCACTTTGACAAGGCTATAGAGATCTACACTATGGGCATAGTTTGCTGGTGAGACTTAGAAATAGGCGTGGCACCATTTGTTAATGCCTTCACTTGCCGTATGTTTGTGTGTTTGTAGTCCATACTACTACGAACTTTACATCTGTCGTGCACAAGTGTATATGAAGATAGAGGAGTACAGGTGAGAACTCCGCCCACTGGTCAGTGTTGTTATGGAGTTGTGCCTCAGGTCATAATATGTTTTGACTTAGTTATCATTGTTTACAAATGTCATAAGAGGTGTTGTCTCTCCCTTTTGGCTTACATATACTCTCACACGCACAACACACACACACACACACACACATCGAGTGTGCTTTCACACTTTGATGAAGTCTATACTTTTTTCGCCCTTGTCTATAATGGGACCAATGTCTCATTAAGGAAACTTTTGATTCTCATTCCACTGATTTGGAACGAATATGGGAAAGTTTCAAGTTTCATAGTAAGGTACTTAATATTTGGGGTATGTAGTAGTGTGTAGGACTTGAGAAATTCACTGGCAACATTCAACACATTGGTTTAAACATGCCCATGTGGGGGCAGGAGTTTATTGTTGCAGTGGCTGTAACAATAGGCTGTAGTTGTCAATAGGCTGTAGTTGTTTCTATGCTGACACACGTTTGTTATTTCTAGAGGTGCCACTCATGCATGTCTTGGGTCAACTAGCGTAGATATGCTCAGTGTGTAGTCGTGTGCAACCAGCGTAGGTCAGTCAGGTGGGTCCTGTTTGTAATTCAAGAACTTGCCGTAGGTAGCAGTTGGGCGTTAGTGGGTGGGGCTTGGGTTCAGAGACCTATTGATCGCTGACTCTCCACCCTGTATCTCGTGTGTTCACCGGCAGCCTTTGAATAAAGTAAATGGGTTGATTATATTATTGATTTTTTTTGTTACATTGTATTAATCTATTGGTAACTATGCATGAACATATTCAGCTATTGCACATGCAAAATACATACACATCTCAAATTTCCCGCTGTCTGGGTAGACTCATGTGTGGGCAGACTCATGTGTGGGCAGATGTACTAGTTCATTATATTTTATTATGTTTCTTTGTTTTTTTTTGTTGTATGGGTGAGACTGTAGGATGGAGGTGACCTTTAGTCAACACACAAGTTAATACTGACTAATTATGTGAAATAAAGTTACGGTGTAGACTAAGAGTTAGGTAATTCAATTGAGCATGTGTAGGACATGTTGTGTTGATAGCAGGACTCTGTGGCGTGGCCTCATAATAACTTCCTCAAGCTCTACTTAATACTGTTTATATAACAACTTGGTTTTAGAGCTTCTGAATTCCACTGGAGTTTGCAAAACAATCAAATCAGTTGATCTCTTTTCAAGGTGTTTTTATTTCTTTTTAATTGGTTGCTATATTATAGTAAAATCATGGGAAATTTTTCTCTTTTAACAGCCAATATTTTTAATTATAACTTAACCCGACGTTTCGACTTCTTGCCGAAGTCCTCTTCAGGGGTCAACTGAATAATTAAAAATATTTTATAATTAAAAAATATTGGCTGTTAAAAAGAGAAAAATGTCCTATTATTATAATTATTTCAGCCGAGAATGACTGAATTATAATAAAATCGATGATCAGCCTGAAGACAAGTGTGTATGTGTGTGTGTTTTTTGTTTTTTTTGTTTTTTTTGTGGTATATGTGTTTGTGTGCATTCTATAGAAGCTCAGTGTCAGACGGTGTTCGTGCTATACATCTTCGCCCAGGCATCGTTGAATGCCACATATGTTACATCGTGGCCCTGAGTGCCTCTGGAGAGACCAAACAAGTTCACAATGCCTCTGAGGAATTCAACAAACGCTTCCCTAAGGAGAGAATGGAATTGAAGCGAGCATTGGAACGATGTAAGACTGTGTGTGTGTGTGTGTGTGTGTCTGTGGTTTTCATGCATGTGTGAACTGCCAGTTACAGTAGAATAATCAATTTTGTTTTCTCATAAAATCAAATTTAAGAATAGGTTTAGGGACATAGTTTTCACTAAGTTCTTCACGATCAAAATTATAATAATTTCAATTTTCTGACGAGCATATAGATACATTGTAAAGATGTGAATTCTTCTGTATGTGTTATAGTGCCATAATGAATGTGGGTAGGTTAGAAAGGGTAGAGCTTGGAAGTAGAGTCAGTGGGAAGCGCCCTGTCAGACTCATACAGCACTACTCCATTGTTGTCTTGTGTGTGTGTGTGTGTGTGTGTGTGTGTGTTATCTTGTAGTGCGTGGTTTGGATAAGAAAATTCAAGAGGTGAGTCCAGTCTTGTGATATTTGTGTTGATTTGAATTGCATACTAAAGGCAGTGGGAGAACTTACAGAAGAGTCATTGAATATTTCAAATCACGGTGCAACTGGTTGGAGCATCATTAGAGTTTTTATCACATAAAATAGAGCATTAATTTGGCCAGATATGAAGCAAATTCTGTATGAAGTTGTTTGTGTGTTGTGTATAGACATACTGTACATTGTGACAGTGGGGTGGTAAGTGGGTGGGGAGGGGGAGGGGCAGTAGTAGTCTTGCTGTGGTCAATGACATGGTTGTTGTGTACGATGTGTTTTGCAGCCCAGCGAGAAGGACAGAGTCTTGAATGAGAAATTGGTAACAACTTGCAAACAGGTCAGTCGGTTGCATTGGTCAGTAGTGTGGTCAGTTAGGGGGAGTGGTGATTGCTTGCTGGTGACTTAGTTAATTACCTTTATGTTTTAGGAACCCCCCCCCCCCCCCTCCTTTGCTTTTATGTTGTGTTTAATTGCATATGATTTCATATGCATGCACATACACTCATGTGTACTACTCTTCTTGTTCAGGCTTCTGAAGAGTACATAGCGGGCAATGTAGATGAAGCAGTGTTCTACTTTGAAGAAGCCATGGCCACTAGCCAACAGAGTAAAACTGTGAGCGTTTAATTACTTGACAGTCTGAAATGTAAATTTTGGATTTTTTAATTTATTTTAATTTATTATTATTTTTTTTGCAGTGGCAGCTGTGTTATGCTTATTCAGAATGTGAGAAGTTTTTAGTTTCTTTACACCTTGGAGTTGGACTATCTTATCTCCGCAGGGGAGGTGTAGAGGTAAGTTGTGGTCTACTAGGGACACTAATGAGTGGTTGCAGTATATGTTTTCATAGGTTGTTGTTTTGTTGTTGTTTTTCATTTTATTTACAAGATCAATTATATTTCGTGACATTTTGACGCACTAGTAATAATCCTTCATGTAATATAGTAATAAAATATATATTTCAGTTGAGTATTTCATGCTAGTAAGGACATAATGGATCTAGTGCAGCCTTTAGGTCAGATCTAATTATTTATGAATTGATACGATTATTATATTATTTTTGAACTGGTTTGTTGTGGCTCACCTGTCAGGATGCAGAGAAGGCGTTGTCCACCTTCACCTCCATTACAGTAGATTACGACCAATTCTCTTCGTTTCCAACGGCATATTATGGGATGGGGAAGTCCCTGGTATTACTGCATCGTCACAACGAAGCACTGGTCACGGTGAAGAAGGGCCTCCAATCCATGTCAACTTACCACCTGATACCTCTCACCTGGCCGGGGACAGACGAGGCTATCCAGGAGTGCCACCCCCAGGATGTAGAGGTGGGCAATGAGAGTAGGATGAATAGGAGGAGGGGGAAGGAGCGATGGTGGCAAGAGAGAGAAAGCAGTGGGAGTAAGGTTAGGGTGTTGACAAAAGGTGGGGGGAGGGTGGAGGGTGGGTGGGTGGTGGCGCCCTCGTTCGATGTGGGGTTTTAGCTGGGGTGGCGTCCATCCTGCCTCCTCTCCATCCGTCTCTCTCGCTGCTACCTAGCCGGGCGGTCAGCCTTGGCTGCCGAAATCTTTACCTCGAAAAGTGAGGGAAAGGTTTTTTTTCCAAGTGAGAAGTGCGGGTGTGTGTGTGTGTGTGAGTATGGTAGAAGTCCTAAGAAATGTGTGTTTGTTTTACCCATTATGTTAACTGTTAGCTTAGCTTCCTTGATCAGATGGAAGATGGAAGTTGACTTCCCCCACTTTCTATAAGATGCTGTAACATCCTGCTGATTTCACAAAGTTATACGTCCACAAAAACAATAGTAACCTATCCCCGTGTTTGTGCAAGCCTAGAGGATATTATGCAGGCAGCGAATAATTAGTATTTGTATGTTTGTGTGTGTATACACATACGTACGTACGTATGTCTATTCTATTCTTCTCTTCGTCATTTCCCAGCTGAAGTTGCAGCAGCTACAACAGCAGTGTGAGCCGGGGCTGGCAGATGTCGTGTGTCGATACTTCAGTTGTCTCTCTCACCACACCTCCATGGATATTCTCTTCTCTAGCAAAGGTCAGCAGCTGGACTGGACGTATGGGTGTCATTGTAGGCAGATACACACGCTCTCATGTTGTTCTCTGGGTCAGCAATCCTCGAATAGAACTGGAAGCACTGATTTCTTTAATAATAATGTTTACAATTTACACGTTTAAGTAACAAAACAGGATTGACTTGTGACTCGAAAATACAAAAATTTGGCACAAAGTATTAATTTTTTCCTTCCTCCTCCAGAGTACAAAGGTCATGTAGAGCTGCACTGTTCAGACAACTGCTTCATAGGGTACCACACCTCCTGTTGGAGAAAGTTCAAAGGTGATAGAATCGTTGGAGCAGATAAAGAACTTCTGAGCACACTTTGCCCAACACCAGACTGCAGTGGTTTTGTAAGGATCATCAGTGTTTATGACACTAACAACAAAGTTAAGATAAAGGTAAGTTTTGGCAGCGAGGCAATTATATACAAATTTTAAGTGATTGTGAGCCTTCATATGAGTAATTGAATGTGGGCGGCCAAATAGGGTTAGGCTGTTAGGGTGTAGTGAAGGCACACCAAAGGAACATGAATTTGTAGATCTATTAAAGCATGTTGTATTTTTTGGCACAAGTTTTTAAGGTTTGAAGTGGGGGTAGGGGTAGGGGTGTGGTTTTAATGCCACCTTTACCTTTGGAAGTGAAGCACAGAAATTTGTATTAGCGATGGACTTATTGGACAAAAGTTGCCCTCATTTCATGCTCCTTCTCTCTCTCTATTACTCCTCTCTCTCTCTATTTCTCCTCTCTCTCTCTCTATTACTCCCTGGTGCCTCCTCTAAATTGTTCAGTTGGAGTCTGAGTATTCCAAGAAAGTAGGACCAGCCACAGTTTCCAAGGAAACCAAGAAGCAGCAGACCAAGCACAAGAAGAAGTCAGACGGGGGAATGGCGGACAAGATAGCTGTCATAGCATCTGATAACAAACCCTTTGAGCTGGCATCTCCGGAGGAACCGGCCAAGGCGATGAGGCAGGACTCTAAGGAAGGGGTGAAGGAGAAAGAGATGAAGGACTTGGACAAAGGGAGCCCTAAGACCAAAGTGAAGAAAGTCAATAGTGAAGAGACGGCGACTGCAGCAGAGACTGGACTTGAGTGTGACAACAGGAAGGGGGAGGATGTCTTCCATCGAGATGCTGACGAGATGCAGGTGTGTGCGTGTGTATGTGTGTGTGCATGTGTGTGTGTGTGTGTGTGTGTATGTATGTGTATGTGGTATGGTCATGTAGTGTACAAATTTTAACTTCTTTCTTTGAATTGAGATTGGAAAATTTTGGGGACCAAATTCTCTATATCTCGTTTCCTGGGTGTTTATGCATGTGTGTGTGTGTGCTGGTACAGGATTCTGGTAAAGGGAAGAATAAGAAGAGTAAGGGTCACCACGGCAAAGGGAAGCCCAAAACCAGTCTGGAGCACTGTTTTGACTTGCTGGCGCGACCAGAGAAACCTGGGGCTGATGCCATGGCCGAGGATGCGGACATGTTAGTACATGTGCACACACATACACATATACACTAAGACACACTTACATGCTAATTTATATATGCATGTAT
>WLWD01003835.1_pt1 | contig 63899 bp, 57 predicted proteins | sample 6712731 | NCBI WGS metagenome assembly WLWD01 (sample SAMN12718690, study PRJNA576275) | sponge metagenome | isolation source: marine sponge | host: Mycale hentscheli | place: New Zealand: South Island, Marlborough, Capsize Point | collected 2014-11-01
TCAAAAATTGAAATAAGTATGATTTTCTTAAAAGGTTTAGTGTAAAAAATCATATAGCCAAGTTGCTAGCAAATTACTTTCGGCTGCCAGTGGACTTTCTAGCTAGATTCAAACATCACAATATTGGTCTCGTAGGAGACTCTTGCATAATTATACTGGCTAGGATTTCCATAAATAGAAGAGCCTTAAGTGCCCACAGGGAACCTCAAGTGATAAGAGGAGTAGATTAAAAAGGAAGTGAGAATACAAAGCAGTCTAGTGTAGAGTCTGTACAACCAAATAGAGGCCATGACATGTTTGTTTCTTATCTTTCATCAGTTCAGTAAACTGTTGCCAGGCAAGTGGGGGCTTTTTTTTTTTTAAAGATTATAGAGAAATCCTACAAGTTTGGCTGCTCTTCTTAATAATGTCTTCAACAAATACCTTTTAATGAATACCATGTCTGGATCAATGCTTTTGGTGTCGACCATAACCAATGTAACTAATTGAATGCTAGATATTTAAGTTATACCAATATTTTACCCTCTAAACATAATAGCTAACTGACCTTAAATATTGTCCAGGAATATAGTTGACAGCTAACGCAGTCGGTAGTGCCCTTCTACTCGCTTTGCAACCTTTCCTTCTCAAGCCAACAGTAGCCAAGCCTAGGCCCGTCGTTCACAAGGGCGGTTGCAAAATTTTACGAACCACGAAAAAGTTCGACAACCTCAAGGGAGAAATATCAAACGAATGGCCGAGAAGAAATGGCCGCTCGCAATTTTAATGATTTTCAGCTGGTTTTTGAAAAGTAACCACTCCTCTAATTGCTTCCTGTGGGTTAGCTGGAATAGGTGTGGTCTTTTCTCTAGAATTTGCCGATTGACGACCTGTCGGGTAAAGTGGCTGGTTTGGAAGTGGGTAGAAGATAGTACCTAATGGCTTCAATCGACCCCGCCAAAGAGCACCCACTTCTTCTTCGCCTCCCCAAAGTAAAAGAACCTTTATTAGTAGAACGTACACTAATCACTTTTCCCTGCAGGACATTGCCGATAAAGTTAGAAGGGCGATTAGGACCGACACTTTGGGGGAAAGACTTCAGCTGGAATTCACCAGTAAAAATGCAACTCGTGTTTGTGTATAGGTCAGATTTTAGGATTTTAATGATGCCTGTTTGTAGAGGACCCAATGGGGACTATGAGGCACAGTAGAGTGAAATTTGAAGACTATACATTTTCAGCAAAAGTAAGTTTTCTGGTCATTTGGGTGTGCTTGTGAACGTACAGGAGATGGTAAGTAGTAGTCTTTTTGGCCAGACCCTCATGCCCCTCCCTACTTCTCCGGAAAAAAAGAGGGTCTGGAGACACTCGTCATATTTCCTGGTTCTGGCGGAATGCAATCAATGAAGAATCCGCGTGACCTGTAGGCGTGAAGAATTTTAATCGCGGCCGAATCTTATGCTTAAAATTAATTTAATCCAAATCACTGCCTGTGGTAGCTTGATCGAATATCTATGTCCGCTTTAGAAAGAGCTTGCTAAAACTGATTGTGAGTACGTGAATTTACTGCTTGGGATGAGTCTTGTAGATCAGATGCTAAATGAGCTTGAATGGCAGTCAATTTGCATACTAACTGCATTCTCTGCCTAGCACTGATGCCTCTCCTTCTAAACGAGGGAGACTGTATGGATTGTAGTCTAGTATAGTCCTGCTGTAGCTACAAACTGAGACAAATAGATTAGGAGTGAGTGAGATAATTCCTCCAAGCATTCAAGGTCCTCAACTATTTCAGTTGGTCATGTGATTGGTACAATCTGATTGGCTCTGTGTACATTCCTGTAGAAAGCCTGAAAACCCTATGTCTGTCCCCAGACCATTTCCCAGCGAAGCGGTAAGGTAAAGGGTCTGGCATGCGAGACTAGTTAAGTGGGAGTTAAATGAAGTCCATAAGTCGTTTAATGGTAAATTTGAAATAACTTTTTTTCCCCGCTTTCTTAATTCTGTGGAATAAGTATGTGCGTTGATTTTGGTCTTGAGGTCAACCAATCTTTTTGTAGCTGGTAAAGAAAGCTTATAATTATGACTTAACCATTTAAACAAAGGATTATGAATTAGTTACACAGGGGTTAATTGAGCACTTTCACAGCTTAACAATAAAAAATATCATGAATTCATTGTAAGATAGACGAAAAGATAGGCCATCATATTGCATTGATGGTTGTATGCTACATATGTGCAGTGAGTTACATTAATGTATGCGTTCTAAGGTAGACAATGTGATCTAGTTTTCCTTGGACAGATCAATGGCATATTTTCTCGTATATATCATTTTTATATAATCAGTGCACCAAGTCCTGTATTTTGGAGCTAAGATGGTGGAGTGTGGTAGTTTGTAGTGAATGTATTTAGATATCCCTCAGTTTTTGAGTCAGAGGTAGTTCAGTTATGGTACTACAGCCAATGGTTGGTATGTGTGTGGTTTAGTTGGTTGACTTGCCTTGCATTGTGGAGACCCACAAGACGCTTGATCGTAAGACCGTTCTGAAGACAGGAGACATTTCTCAGATGGTGGTGTGTTCCAGGGAATTGCTAGAGGAAGAAGGCAAAGAGGAGAAAATTGATGAAATGACGGCTGCCAAGAAGAAGGAATTGTACAAGAAGTTCGTGTGGAATCATGGGAGTAAGTGTGTGTATGTTTGTGTGCGTGTGTGTGTTTGAGAGGAATGTGTGTGTGTGTAAGGTGAGGGAGTGAGCATGTGTGTTTGAGAGAGGGAGTGAGCATGTGTGTTTGAGAGAGGGAGTGAGCATGTGTGTTTGAGAGAGGGAGTGAGCATGTGTGCTTGAGAGAGGGAGTGAGCATGTGTGCTTGAGAGAGGGAGTGAGCATGTGTGCTTGAGAGAGGGAGTGAGCATGTGTGCTTGAGAGAGGGAGTGAGCATGTGTGCTTGAGAGAGGGAGTGAGCAGATGTGTATGAGAGAGGGAGTGAGCATGTGTGTTTGAGATGGAGTAAGTATGTGTGTTGACAGATATATTATGTGTTTGATTGTGTTTGCCTGACTGGATGGAGTAGATGTGTGGGTGTGTGGACTGTAAGCAATTGATGTGAAGTAGATTATAGTGGATGCCAGCACGAGTAAAAATCACTAAACTTACCACGGTCTAAAGATAACAAAGTTTGTTGGAGTTTGGGACTTTCAACATCTCAGACTTTTGAATACTTTTTGAAGCACCATTCATCTTATACACATCATATGCTCCAATACCATGGACACTGCTTTGTTTAAAAGACATTTTGTTATACTCAGTTTTTGGTTAGGTAAACTCATCAATAAACTAGTCTGACTTAACTGAGTGGTTTTGCTCTGTGTGTATTCCTCAGGCTTAAAGAAGTGTAGTAGTGTTAAACAGGATGTTTCCCTTAGGTAACACTTTCATGACCAATCTTTGCTCCAGATTACTTCAAAACAGCATAAAAACTAAATAACATGGCAGCAGCAACAACAACAGAATGTAGATTCTCAAGGACACTTTAATTTTGTATTGGCCGATACGTACCTCTTTCAAGGGCTTATTTTTGGCCATTTTCCAAGGTACGCTGTTGACAGCCCTGCATAGCACATGCTGTACCCTATCGTACATATCTGCTGCGAGGTAATAATTAATGATATCTTTTCTACTATGAGTTTACTGAATGAAACTGAAATGGCAGCAATCAATCTCTGCAATAACTTCCTATCAATTCTAGCTGTGTACGGGCTATCTATCAGAGCACTGACCGGCTAGATGTAGCCAAGTGTACGATTGGTCAACACCCCCATTTGCCACTGTCATGTTTTTTTTTTGAAGAAATCGTGTGCGGGTTTGGGACGGACTGTTCTGGCGTGCAGGGTGGAGTCTGTGTACAGGACAGACTACTAGTGTTTATTTTTGATACTCTACTTTTAGTAATTGTTTGTGTCCATGGGACCGTGGGGAGCTACATCTTTTAATCAGGTATCACACACGGCAGTGTGTATACAATACTGTGTGATGTAGGACCAGTAGATTACATTGGGAAAGTATATCGAATTGTAAGTAGTTTTGATTTTTCATTTTATATTAATTTTTATGTATATACAAATTATGTGTATTTTTCTTCTTTCCGACTGTGACATTTGGCTGTTAATATAATCTTGTTTGTAATTACTGATCTGCCTAACAACAGCTGGCTGGTTAAGGTCTAAGGATACATGGTGTTGCTGATATAGCAAGTGATGTAGCCATAGGGGAATTGTTTATTCAAAGCTAGATTACATTAGTACAAGTAATAGCACAGGGTACCCAGTGCTATATCATTCTCTAATAGTAGCCCAGCTTTTAACAAATCATTTTCAGTGTAGCTACACTGTGTCAGTCATTCACTATCTCTGTATTTCAGGATTAAAATTCTCCGGAACTTCGTTTTCAACATATGGCTCCTCCTAATTTGTTGGAAAAAAAATTCCGTTTAATACAGGTAGAACTTCTGCGCTAAAGAATGGCATAGTCCCCGACTAGAAACTACTCAAACTGTTCATTTCCAAGGCTAAAGCTGCACGCATGCGCACTTATCCGTACTATTTCACTTAGCTAACGTGCTATTTCACTTAGTTATGTGCTATTTCACTTTCCCCATGCGATTTCAATTGGACAGCGATTTTCCCCCATATATTTTTAATAGGCTATTTACGCACCATACTTTCTGGTTGAAACTGGTGAATAAAAGCTGTTATAATGTGTAATTATAATTTTTGATTCCCTTGTTTACTACTTTTATTTGATTCCAACTAAGTTTTTTTATTATTTTCCTTGGTCGTAGTCACTCCTCCCATGAAGAATGTGAGGAAAAGGAGATTTAGAAAGACAAAGACAAAGAAAGTAAGTGAGAATTGGCATAGTGATAGCAGGAAGTTGGGGGATGAGACTACGGCTGACACTGCAGATGATAGAGTCCCCTGAGGTGGAGAAGGAGGTGAAGAGACTGCTGAGAGCTGATACTTTTGCTGCCAATGTGTGTATCCTTCAAGACATCTTATTTTATAAGTACAGTTAATAGGAATTGGGTTGTTGACCAGGACCAGGAGGATACACTTAACAACATTGGAATCTTTGGGTGGCCTGCAATGTGGGTGTGACTTAATAGGATGGCGTTGTTGTTATGGTATCACCTGGATCAGCTTAACAACATTGGAATCTTTGGGTGGCCTGTGATGTGGGTGTGGCCTATGGGGTGTGGGGCGTAGGTGTTTGTGAGTTTTTGTCTACCATATTTTGCTGTCAGTTTACTAGAAACTTTTTTAATGTAAGATTTTTTTTACCTGAAAAAAAAAAATGCTGGGAAATTTTTAATAACAAAGCATTGTTTGGGAACTGTTTCTCCCTACTGGAATTAATTGTTTGAATTATGTCTAAGCAAAACAGAGTACAACAACATGCACACACACACACACACACACACACACACACACACACACACAGAGAAATCTGAAAGAGCTAGAAACAATCTGGAGGAACTCGAGCTGTTGATAATTTTTTTTTAATAAGAGTTTTTATTAGAGTTCTGTGTGTAAGGACTAACTGCCCTTAGCTGTGATGATTTCCATATGTGAGTTCAAGCCTTGACTTTGTGTATGCCACTCCTAGCTTTCAGGGTTGTCAATGAAGAAGACAAACACATTGATGACAGTCAGAGGTAAGTAAGAGTGGGAGGATAGCTGAGTAAGAGGTGGAATGGATTTCTTCCACTCACAATATGGCTAGTACGTTGTAATTAGAATTTAGAGGGAAACCAGATGTTGACCAAAAATAACTCCTTCTCTGTCCTTTTATTCGTTTCATTAATTCAGTCGATCTATTTGTATGAGTAATAGCACGGATAACCGTGCTATTTCAATTGCTTTACGAGTGCTATTGATCCCTAATAACACAGGTTACCCATGCTATTACTTGCTAATAGTAGGCCAGATTTTTAAAAAGTCATTTGCAATTGTAGCTACACTGTATCGCTCACTCACTATCTCCTTATTTCAGGATTAGCTTCCGCTGGAACTTCGTTTTCAATGTACGACTCCTCCTAATCTGTTCAAAGACATTCCGTCTTATACTGGTAGAGCTTCTGTGGTAAAGAATGACATTGTTTCCAACTAGAAACGAAACTACTTGAACTGTATGTCTCTAAAGTTAACCCACCATGTGTGCGCACTTACCCGTACTATTTCACTTGGCTACCGTGGTATTTCACTTAGTTTCCACTTAGTTATGCGCTATTTCACTGTCCCCGTGCGATTTCAATTGAACAGCGATTTTTTCCCATACCTTTTTGAATGGGCAACTTACGTGCCGTACTATTAGTGGTGAAATTTTTGACCAAAAATAATCCCTATATCTGTGCTTTATTCATTTCATTAAATCATTCAATCTAATAATTGTGTGTTTTATTTATTTATTTTTTGTAATTTTTAGTTATTGCATGCCAAAAAATGTATTTATTTTATCCAGGGACTAAAATATACTTGGAGTCAGTTAATCTGTTAAAAATTCCAAAATTAGCTACTCTTATTTTTACAAACTGTTGAATTGAAGGAAGGGGGGGATTGGTCCGGGGAGTTTGTTTGGTGTTTTATTTGAATGTCTTGGCACCAGTTTTTCATATTATGTGTGTGTTGTTGTTCAAGTTTGTTGTAAATAGAAATTCTGATGTTCACTTTCTCGTCCTGTTTTTCCCCCCCCCCCCCTTCAATCACCTTTTTATACTCTCTCCATTATAGCATAGCCTCTGACTCCACCCCCCTTACGCCCCACCAGAGCCAGCTTCTGCAAGAGGAAGATTCCCTTCTCTCCAACCCGACGAGCTATCAGAACCTTAGTGATGACAAGGAAGAGCTTCTTCGGATGCTGGAGGAGGCTAGTTGCAGTAGCAGCAGTTCCAGTAGTGAGGATAGCGATGATGACGAGGACATAAGTGAGTGGAATAGGAATGGAGAATTGGGGAGGGTGGAATTGATTCAGGGAGTTTGTTTGAGTGTGTGATTTGTTTGAATGTCATGGCACCAGTTTTTCATGTTATGTGTGTGTATGTTGTTGTTGTTTAAGTTTGTGGGTAGAAATTCTGATGCTCACTTCTGTCCTTTTTTTAAATTTTTTTAAATTTTTTTTATTTATTTAAAAAAAAATTAAAAAAAAAAATTTTTTTATGCACTTTCTAAATTTGTGGTAAGGAATGTCACCTTAGCTCTATTACTTCATCTTGTAGTATTCAGTGATATTTTTTCTCTCACTGTTGTAGTTATTACATATACATATTCTATCATCACCCTTGTTTGTCTTTTGTTTGTTTCGGTTGTTGTTGTTGTGTATGTGTGTTGACTTTGTCTTGTAATTTCCCCTCATCAATTGGTCTCATTATAACTGTTTTTGTATTTGTTTTCACAGGTGTGGTGGAAGAGTCTCCAGGTGAGTCTCAAGTTATTAGCACCTGTGGATTAGCAACACTCAGCACTGGCTGGAAGCCAAACAGTTCTTTGATGGGGGATTGCACAACACCACTGTCTGAAATTGCTCAATACACATTAGCTTTGAAATTGGTTTGCAGGAGGTGGGTGGGGCTAGGCAGAACAGTGATTGGATGAAGTCACCAGTTTGATCCTGTGTGTGTGTGTGTGTGTGTGTGCTATGTGTGTGTGTATGATTGACATAATGTAGAGTATGATTGACATAATGTAGAGAGTGAGGAGGTGAACTCTTTACGGTTGGCCATACAGGACTTGGAGAACCAGATTGAAGAACAAAAGTTCAAGATACAAAGCACACCCATGCCTTTGCTAAGGGTAAGCATATCAATATTTGATACTGCATAAAGAGTCTTCTGGGAATCCCTTTATCAACACTTGATTGTAAACTACTAATGTGTTATTTTATTTGTAGGGTCGATTTGAGACATTCTTGAACGAGCTAGAGAAGCAGAAAAGAGATAAAATGGAACAGGTATATTACAAGAAGTGCAGTTCACTTGTGAAAGTGGATTTTAGATGAGGTTGTGGACATTTTTTTTACGCTTGGATTAAAATTGTATTGCAAGTCTAGACCACGACATGTATTAAGTAGCAGTTTTCTGCTGACTATCATTTTTACATGTCTGTTTCTCTTACAGTTGGAGCTGCTAACGAAATAGTCACATGCTACTGGACACATCAGTTGTATGAAGGACACCAACAAGTCCGAATCTCCTGCAACAACAGACACTTTATCCAGCCAAGAGATAAGATGTCTAATTGTACTACCACAATACTATTTATTCACCAGTGTAAAAATCATTTATCATTTAAATTATATTTATATACCTAAGTCATGAGAAGCATACACAAATACATTTTGATAATGTCCTCATTGTAATCCACCAGCCGGTGAACCTGGTCCGACACTTCTTCCACCTTGGCGTAGGCATTCCCTGGCCTTTCCACACACACCATATTCTTCACGCCTCCAGTCAGATTGGAGAAGTCCAACGTGTTCAGCTGGTACCAGAGAAATGAGAACTTATTTCCATCTGTCAGTATGCATTGTCCACACAGAGGTTCTGGAAGAATCTGGCCAAGAATGTCTTTGCCATGCTTTTCCACAGCTTGGGCCAAAAGGCGTCCAAATGTGAACAGTAGGCCTTTCTGAATGATTTGAATCTCGGGCCAGGCTAAAGTAGGCGGCGGTTTGTAGTCCCCATTGTCAGCTATCACAAGAGTGTGGTGATAAGGGAAAGCACCGTCAGCCATGAATCCAGTGCAATGATCACCCTTTACCAAATACTTGGTCAGATCTGTGAATAAAGGAATAGGCCCTAATGAGTCCATTTCTATCCCAACAGTATCTTGAACCTGTTCAGGAGTATAAAAAGGCTCTAATGGCTGGCGACTGTTATAAAAGGTACCAGGCCGACCATTAACGCTAAGAACTTCGTCCTGTATAGTCCAGGATGCACGGACAGCTACATCAGAGGCAGGCTGAAGGTTCTTGAGCTGAGGATATCCGCTGGAGAAACCCAATACATTCTTGAATTGGTTCTGCAAAAGGCTTGTGGGAAAGTTCTCATGTGTACCCTTTGTAAGGTCCTTGTATTGTCTCCTGTTCCGCCTCATTCGAATTGGACGCTTTTCATAGACCCTACTGCACAAAATAGTGTTGTGCATGACTTCTTTCATTGGTTCCATGTCTACCTCTTCCATTAATGAGACAAACTTCTCTGGTGGCCTTAGCCGTTTCACGCTTTTAGTCCAAATCATCATTTGCTTGTCAGCTTCAGTAGTCATGACATTAGGATGGACCACATACGCTGAAGTCAGTGTCTCCTGAAATCTGGCTTGCTGTAGCAAGAAAGGGACCCACTTCCCTGCCACCCCACCGGGCCATACAATTTTTAAAGCCATCTTTCCCCTCTCACTCCTCTTCTTATCTTCCCTCAACTATACCTCCTTCACCAGCTCACACTGCCACGTGAGCATTCCACGTGGTTGTCATATTTCGCTTAATTGGAAAAAAATGAGAGGGAAAAAAATGGCCACTATCGCTTGCTAGAAGAAACGGATGTCGTAGTAGTGACCAGCTAAGAAACGGGTAAGGGATTAGGTTTAGTAGTTTTAGAAGTGAGAGTAAAATGTACTTCTTGGAGGTTTATCGAACTTAGTAGTTATTTATCTTTCGTTAGGCAGTGGTATCCCCCTCTTTGAATGGTGAGGACGATTAGAAGTCATCATGGCAGAGGAGGGTGTGTTTCCCATAGGCTCCGAATCGCAAGAGAGCGTGTTCCGTTCCATGACTGAGGCAGAAGTCAGTCTGGACGAAATGTTGAGCTTGGCATGCAGACAAGGGAAGCAGGACATTGTTGAACTTCTGCTAGAAAGTGGAGCAAATGTGAACCACAGGAACAAAGCTGGTAATACTCCTCTTTTAGAAGCTTGTAGCCAGGGGCACGTGTCCATTGCTCGCCTGCTACTGGACAGGAGTGCTGATATAGATGCTCCCACTGAGACCACGTATGACAGTGCCCTAACTTGGGCTTGTACATTAGGCAACGTTGAAATAGTACGCCTCCTGCTGGATCGTAAGGCCAAGGTGGAGCACCGCACTAAGGATGGGTGCACCGCACTGATGTTTGCTGCCCTGGCAGGTCACGAGAGAGTTGCCAAGCTGTTGCTAGACCACAAAGCCGAAATAAATGTAGAATCTGACAGCAACAAGGACAGTCCCTTGACGTTTGCGTGCTGGAAAGGCCACCAGAAAGTGGTAGAGCTGTTCTTGGAGCGAAAAGCCGACATAGAACATCGCACCAAGGAAGGGTTCAGTCCCCTTATGTTTGCTGCCTTGGGCGGACACACGGAAGTGGCGGAACTTTTGCTGAAACATGCGGCGCAGGTGAACAATCCAAGTGGGTCTAACAACGACATTCCTTTGACCAGTGCCTGTTGGAAGGGCCACCATCAGGTGGTTGCCCTCCTTCTCCAACATGACTCGGACATTGAACATCGTACCAAGGATGGTTGCACGCCGCTCATGCTGGCTGCCAGGTAGGCCACTGTGCTTGTTGAAATAGATAGGTGTCGTTAGTAAAGTGTAAGGGGTGGGACATTTAGTTGGTTGTTATTGTTTTTAAGTAACTTGCATGGTTAAAGTCGGGTTGTCTTTATTTAGAATGGGTTAGTGTTTTGGTATTTGGTCAGGGAATTAGACACAGCTTTTACCCACGTTCTCTCTTTCGGATTTTCCTCAGATTCAGCCAACGTACCATTACTAGGATACTAGCGATTTGTTTAGACTTGGCTGCCAGCTTTGAATGATGTTGCCAACTAAGCCTTGCCTGTTGCAGGCTTACTGCAAGTCATCATCCCAGTGCTTATTGTCTCCATGGCAATGTGGGGATGGAATGCCAAGTGGGCCTTCCTGTCCTGTGGGCCCGGGCTCATTGCTGGCCATGGACCAGTGGGTTAATTTGCTACTCTATGTTGTGGGTAGATGATTAGATCCTGGTGTGCCATGAGTTCCCTCTCCCTCCCTCCCTCCATTCCCTTCTCTATCGTTTGTACAGCCGCACCCGTTTTCCTCCTTGTGAATGTTTTTGTAAATTGTGTATTCCGCGTCTCCCCACCCCATGTTGTGATATTTAGTGAGTTGCCTCTTCCTTAGATTTATACAAGTTTGGAGGAAAAAAGCAAGATTGTAGAGGTGGTAAAAACCATGAAATTTTTTCCCCTGTGTATTTGTTGACCGTTGTTCTATACAATGCCCGTGTGTTAGTTTATAGCATTTTGCTATTAATAAATTCAGAACAAAACTGCAGTAATTGTACAGCCAGATTTATTTATCTAGTTGAGAAAGACTTAAGTCATTGAAAGCACGATACTTGTGAATCTCATGTATTCCCCTCAGTCAGACGTGATCCTGGCTAGGATGTTGTCTGTGAGTTCCTGGGAATCCAGAATGTATTCGCTTTCTTCTGATGTAGTGATAGTGAGTGTTAGTTCCCAAGGACTTATGTAGCACCTTGTTAGTCCAACTACAGGAAACTTTAAAATGTTTCTACATATCTCGCTTACTTTTCTCATATTTGGACTCTAAACTGTGAGGTAAAGGAAGTTGGTGTTGTGTCTTAATGTTTGGATTATTATTTTGGTGTATTTAATTCTGTGTTTGTGTTATTTTTACTCTTAATTTACTTTTCCTTATATATTCATCTTTGATGTTATGTAGTAAAGTTGACAAATTGCCCTTTGTGCATGTGTGCTAATGTGGTTAAAATGTAATGAAAATACGTGTGAATTATGTACTTGTATTGCCAATTGTATTGTTTTTTGCCACCAGATGTGTTAAGTTCTACCAACATTTTAGTACATGATGTATATTTGATATTAAGCTGTCCTGACAGGCACCGTAGCATTGACACGTTCTGATCACATTCTGCTGACTCATGGCAGATAATGCATGTTATTATCTGTCAGCATTCATGTCCATTGCACCTCCATATGATGATGTGGTGCAATAGAGGCAGTGTGGAGTGATGTGAATGTGCCTGCAGGAACTGCTAGTGGGTATTGTGTCTTCATGATCTATGCTTTTAGTTAGTTGTAAGGCATGATGATGTCATTGTCTTTAAAGCATGCTTGTAATGTTTCCTGATTTGGTTCATTTGGTTCTGTATCAGTTTTTCCTACAGCCTGAGTGTTAGGGTATTTCTTGTGAATTAAGAGTTCATGTGTGTATTGTATGCTTGCATATGTACCATTGTGTGAGAGAGCTATTGGAATTTGGCGTCTCGTTTGTTATGTTGTGTTTGTGATATTTCCAGGAAGCCATTCGATTTGTAGTAGACTTGGATGTTGGCTTTGCATTGACATCTTCCAGCCCTGGCAACAGTTTATTTTTGAGGAGATCATGCCTGAGCGTTGTTTTGTGTGCATGTTCGCATGCATGTGCCTGTGTGCTTGCATGTGCGTGCATGTCACCCGAGCTTGAAGTGGTCTTGATGATATTAGGTTTGCTTTGTTTGCTTTCTGGCTTGTGCGAGATATTGGTTTTGATCATTTGGTTGTTGATCGGCTAGTTTTCAATATAGCCTAAATAAGTGGTGGGAAAATGCTAATTGGTATACCGTACTCGCGCGTTATTAGGCGCATGTGCCTGTATCTCCACAGGAAGGAAGTGTGTGCTTAACAGCGAGTCTGTGCCTAACAACGAGTTGTGCATAATTAATTAATGTGCTCTATTTAGAGTGTTTTACTACGTAAAGAAGTGCAGCAGAGCTGTCTAAGTTAAGATCAAGTGCGGAAAGACTATGGAGTTTACTTACCAAATAGAAAGTGTCATCAGAGGTCATCACATATATAAGACTGTGTGGACACCTTTCATAGGGGAGACTCTGTCCCTGAGAATGGAAGATGGAAATGAACAGGATTTTTTTGCTGTGGCAGTTATCAAGAATGATAACATAGTTGGCCATGCTCCTAGACAATTCTCTAGAGTATTTTATTTTTTCCTCAGTCATGATGGAACTATTGATGCTGAGATAACTGGACATAGAAAGTTTGGATGCGGTTTGGAGGTTCCTTGCTTGTACACCCTTACAGGAAAACCAAAATTTATCAAGCGTGCCAAGAAGCTAGTGAAAGCAAAGCAACTGAAAACATTATCATAACTAAACAAATTGTTTCAAAGCAATCATGATCATGGTTAATTAATGTTAGCTAGCTCTAACTAGCTAATCTTCATCACTGGAATCTGTGGTTAATTTGCTTAATAAAGGATAGTTTTTACCAGTAGGCAACCCTGTGCCTAATAACGAAGGTGCGCTTATAAGCGAGGTGCGCCTAATAACGCGCGAGTACGGTATGTTAATGTCTAGGTGTCATTGAGTCTGGATTTGAGTGTGTGTGTAATTATTGTTTCTTACTAGTGTATGTGCGAACGTGTTGGGAAATATATAGTGTTTTAAGGATGTAAATATTGCCACATTAATACGATTATTAATTGGTAGTACGACTTTCATGTACTAGTACAAGTGGGGTGGTCGTGGGTAGGATTAGGCTCATGGTAGATGTTGTCAGTGGTCTGATCTCATAGCTAGTTATTATTTGGAATACTGCTACATACGTTATTAAGATTAGTGAAGATGGTCTGGTGTTTTTATGTATTTTAATTTTACTCTTGTGTTCTTTTGTATTTTAAAAAAATATATCCCAGTGTCTGTATTCCCAGCTATACATTTTTGTCTGGAGAAGCCACAAGCATTTATTGAATCTTTCAAGTATAGCTCAACTTTCATTCCCTGTGGAGTATAGAGTGTCAATGACCTCTGTATGTGTGTGTGTATGTATGTGTGTGTGTGTGTATGTGAATATGTGTGTGTGTGTGTATGTGAATATGTGTGTGTGTGCCTGTGTGTGTGTATGTGAATATGTGTGTGTGTGCCTGTGTGTGAAAGAAAGAGTTGATATTATCATTAGAAGGGAGGGAGGTGAGGTGGCTGATTTAGTTGTCCCTATTGTTTGGGCCGTTGAATAGTTATCAGGCGAAATGGTATTGTCTGGCACAGTAGTAGTGTTCCCAGCTAAGTAATATTAGCTTTTTGTCTTGTAATTGTCTTTCTTTGAGCATACTCTATAGTTTTAAGTAAGATGGATATCACTTTCTAAACGAAGCAGCAGTAAAGGTGTAAATAGTGAAGGAGTGAAAATATTTAGAACAAAAGTTGAGTATCCTCATTTATATTCTTACAGTGTCATAAGACCCTGTGCGTTTAGAGACCATTTGGTATAGGGTCAGTTTCAGTCGCCATGGTCCTTCTCGCCTGTCATATCACGGATTCTCTTATTTTCTCTTTCCTTGTGCAGAGAAGGGCATCTGTCTGTGGCCCAGCTCCTGTTGGATCATGGAGCAAAGGTGAACATGCCTTCGGGCAGTGAGAACAACATCCCTCTGACTTTGGCGTGCTGGAAGGGCCACAGAGATGTGGTTTCCCTGCTGCTCAAGAACGTCTCCAACATTGAGCACCAGAACAAGGCTGGCTGCACACCACTCATGCTGGCAGCAAGGTGAGCACTGGGGCGGAATAGGAGAGGAGGGAGGTGGGGGGTGGGAGGAAGGGAACAGTGATGGGGTTTAGTATCTCGTGCTGGTGGAACATAGGGAGTGGGGGACAGTGGTGTTTAGTATTATGCTTGTGTGATAATTGGAGTTAAGTTTCAGATGCAAAAACAACAACAACAACAACAAAAAACTCCTAGAGTTTATTTTTTGTTACTGGCCAACTAATTTGTGTGTGTGTCCAATGATTTTTTTATTTTATTTTATTTTTATTTTTTTATTTTTATTTTTATTTTATTTATTTATTTATTTTTTTTTGTGCAAGATACTAAATGCAAGTAGCACTTAATTGTACTGATCTCGAGAGTTACTGGGGTTTGAGAGAAGGAAAGAGTATAAAATCCTTGGGTTTCCCCTTTGTATTAATAGAGTGTACTACATCGTGAGCTCTCATCTATTGGATAAGTCTTCATGTTTTGTGTGTAGTTTGGGTTGATTGACAACAGTAAGCTACGAATTGTGCGATTACTACTACTACTACTATTACTACTACTCATTGGTAGAGAGGTTGTTGTCGAGATGATGTATTTTAGTTAGAGTGGTTAGAACTGTGTTGCAGGGCTGGTTCAGGTAAGAGAAGAGTGGGTGTGCCGGTGTAGAGATATCGGCATCGCTGATTGAAGTGCCAGGAGGTTGTAGTTTTTGTTTGTTTTCCTCTGGTAGTATTCAGGGCTCTATTTAGAAAATTGTGTTAGGGGGAGAAGTTTGGCCTAAGTCCCCGTCTTAAGTTACGAGGCAAAAATGATGTATCTCTTTAAATCAGTGAGAGTAATTAGCATGAAATTATTTGGAGCTAAATGCTGTCATTTTGGGGACAGCCTGGCAATATACTGCACATAAAATGCAAATATTAAAGGGGAGCGGAGGATTTTGGTAGGAGAGCTGGAAAGTTTAGGGGAGAAGCTCCCCCCCCATCTCCCCACTTGATAGAACCCTGGTATTATACTGTGTGTGTGGCATTCACGTAGTGTTGTGTTCCAGTTGCCTTATGGTTACTACATAGCAGGAATATCTGGTAGAATAATTCCTGGTCTAATATGTCATTCTGGACAGGTCAGAGGTGCAAGGCAAACGACCTTGTCTTGTCTGTGGTATGTAGTTGCTCTACATGTTGTATCACTAGTAGTTTGGGATGAGGAGTCTGGTGGGTGGCGGAGAATAGGTTTTCACTTCTAGGGATCCCATTCCTAAAGTTCTAGATAATTTTTTTATTCGGAAGTGTCAGGCAGGAATTCATGTAAGGTGCAATTAGGTACTTTTTTTTTTTTCTTTTTTTTTTCCCCTCAGGAGCACTCACAGGAGAAGAGAATAGAATCGTTTTCTTAAGACTCGATCTGAATAAGAAATGAGTAATTGTTTTGTTGTAGTGGTAGCAAGAAAGATAAGGTCATTAGCTTACATGCTGGGCGGGGTGGGGTTAGTTGCCAGGCAGTGCCAGACTTGGTATTGGCTGGATACAGACTGTACCCACAAGGTACTTGCATGTTGTATGTACATACTGTGTAGTGAGACAGGGGGAATGCCACTTCTCCATGCTGACTATTATATAACAAGGACAAGTTGCCAAATACCTGATACATCGCACCTGCACGCACACAAACACATGTACATGTACATGGCTACCAGAGTACAATAATAGGCCACTTGAGTGGACCTAGAAGACAATAGCTGGTTATTGTTTCTCACCTAGCATTGTGTGGTCATTGGGATTACTAACTTAGTAATCTTTGGTTGTTTTTATCATCATTGTCAGTTCAACTTACTTTTTTTTTTATTGAAAATTTTAAGTTGCTTACATTGAAGCTTTGGTTCAATTTTTAAATTTTTATCGTACCAACCCCCCCCCCCCCCCCCCCCCCCCCCCCCATCCCTAAAATATCATGCTAATGAATTACCTTTTATTACCACGTGGTGTGTATGTGATACAGGGAAGGTCATCAGGAGGCCACCCGTCTGCTACTGGACTCTGGGGCGCAAATCAACGTGCCCTCAGGCAGTAATGATGACACGCCCCTCACCCTGGCGTGCTGGAAGGGTCACGAGGATGTAGTACTTCTACTCATCGAGCGTAACTCCAACGTGAACCACCAAACCAAGACTGGATGCACACCTCTCATGGAGGCAACCAGGTATGTACGTTGGTCCCTCTTTCTCTTGTACATTGATTGAAAATAACTTGTGAGTTACCAATCTAGAAATGCTGAAGAGAAGTATTTTAGGTACAATGTTAATGACCGTAAGAAATTAAGTCAGCTTGAGTTTGTATAGTATCACATATTGGTACAGGAAAGATGAAATTCATAGAGGCATTTTTGTTTTCTTTATTTTCTTTTTCTTTTTTTCTTTTTTTTTCTTCTTTATTTTCTTTTTTTTTTTTTTATGTGGATGGGCTTATTAGATGGATTAGACTTGTGCCAGTAGTTCAATCATTTGTAACAGTCATGCTATAATATTCACAAGTAAAACAAACTGGTATTCAGTTTAATTGGGGGGGGGGGGGGAAATGATGTAAAGTTCATTGCTAAAAAATTAATGTCACACATAATTGGTGTTATTTCCTTAATTTTTTTTGTTGGATACTTTTACTAATCAATTTTTTGAACTTTAGTAGCATAATATTAGGAAAGACAACCAGCAATGAAAATAATCTATTCTATAGCACCACAACGTGGTATTGCCCACCTCTTATAAACAAAGGGTGTGTCGTATTCCTTGTCATAGTGATAAGTTTATTCACGTCTTACCCATTGCAAGAGCCTACCGTGTTCTTGAGCATATTAAATAACTTAAAACTGTCTGAGTTAGTTGTTGTGGGATGTATTGGCTATACGTTGGCGTGTTGTAAGTGTCCCATCAATCATGTTGAGTCATCTTTAGTAGGATTGACCCAACCTAGTGGACCAACCATGTGGACCGACCAGGCTAATTCAGCCCACATTTTTTTTGTTTGTTTGTTGTTGTTGTTGTAGTTGTTTTTATATGGAGAGGGGAGGTGCACCTTATTACTGAGTGAACGTGTGAGAGCATGTGGAATTGGAAATCCTCATTTCATAATTACAACAGTAGTACCTTGGCAGTAGTCATAGTAATAATCTTGAGTATTTTTACATCACACGTCAATGCGTTATTAAGACGAAACCAATGTAAGCATTGGTAGAATTTCTACACTTAAAATTGCTTTTGTGTGTTGATTGTAATACAGAGAAGGTCATGTGGGTGTGGCCAAGCTATTGCTGGAGGCCGGTGCTGACGTTGAGACCCCTGACAATTATGGTCAGAGTCCCTTCTTCATGGCATGCTGGAAAGGTCACGCGGACGTGGCAGCACTGCTACTGGAGTACGACGCTAACAAGGACTGCAGGACCAAGACTGGCATCACGCCTCTGTTCCAGGTCAGTGAGTTGCAGGAATGGGAGGGGCACTACGTGGCTGGCATGTGTGCAGAAGTGAGAGCTGTAGCAGTGGTGGTTGGAGTTGGTGGGAGCTTTTGTCACTTGAGTGTTTTGTTGTGGCTTTAGTTGTTTAGAGATAGTTTTGAAAAGAAGTTTTCAAACTCTGAAAGTGAAGTATAGTTTTCAAATAATAGTTTCTTTAAATCTTAATTTGTCCCCATGCGTGTTTATTATAAAGCAACTGGACACTTTAAAAATCCTTTTCTGAAAGACAAACAATGACAATTTGAAAATTTATTTCAAATTAAAAAAAAGCAATAATGTCTCAGTGAGAGTCTGAAACATTTCTGTAACCTGTAATTACCATTCAGTGTTTACTTGTGTCTTCTTAGTTTCCTCTCAAGTCTTTTTTCTCCCTCTGGTTATCATCCTCCATTTTATTTGTCCAGGCTTGCAGGGAAAATCATGTTGATGTTGTTCGGCTGCTACTGGACTATGGTTGCAACCCCAGCTCCCCCTTTCCGAATTCTCGCGAGTGTCCCCTCACTTTGGCGGCTGAGAAGGGCTACACGGAGCTCACTCGACTCCTCCTCTCTCGATCGGCTTCTGTGGAGACTCGTACCAAGAAGGGCTGCTCTCCCCTCTACCTGGCCTGTCGGGAGGGACACAAGGAGATCGCCATTATGCTTTCCAAGAAGGGCGCTAGCACTGAGGTGGGCGTGGCTTTGATTGTTAATGAATTTTGCTTATTATGGTAATTTAGGTTGGCTTGTTGTTATCAGTTGTTTTAATGATCACCATCTTTGTGCTGTTTTATATTTTTATGAGAGAATGTGCAGGAGGGTGTGGCTGAACAACCTTTGGTTAATATTCTCTCTCAAGTTCACATAAAAAGTTTCTTTGTTATAGTCACTTTTTTATTTAATATTTTTTTCAAGTATTCTAATCAATAAAGGATCATTTATGTATGAAATCTTAATTTTGTGTTTGCAGGCAGTAGACCAGAGAGGGACTACACCACTATTGGCGGCGTACAAAAACGGTCATTTTGAAGTGGTGGAGTGGCTGCTGAAGCATGTGGCTCACCTGCCCTCGGATCCGGAATGCAACAAGGCTCTGATTGCCCCCATGCCGTCTGACACCGACCTGGCCCCACAGAGGACTAAGTGCATCGAGCTCATCATGAAGGTGAAGGGTATGGCAGAGAGAAGGATATAGCAATGCTGGGTACTGAATTCTATCAGTGTATATTGTATCTGAGTAAAATTTGAGAATGACATGTATGTATTTTTATTTATTTATTTTTTTCCCTTTCCTCGTTTTTTTTTTTGTTTGTTTGCTTGACAATGGAGTGGGGTGGAGGAAGGCAGTATGACATCAAAATTTTGGGTGCTCATATATGTAATAAGACATGACATCTTTGAAATGAACCCATACTTATTTCCTGATAAGCAAGTATACACCGTTGAGAGGAGTGAGTGCTTGTATTATACGAGTGAGATATTTGTATTGGTTGTGTTTGCAGGCTAAGAATACGCGAGAACAGAAGGCATTGGCCAATGCCAAGACTCTGTTCAAGGAACTGGATGCAGAGAGGGAGAAGAAAGAGAGTCGACGGAAGGCTGCCGCCAAGAAGAGGGACAAGAGGAAGAAGAAGAAGCAAAAGGAACAAGCAGAGAAGAGGGTATGCACTCTCACATTAGATGTGGAGCATCAGTGAGGGGTATGTGTGTGTGTGTGTGTGTGTGTGTTATTAGGAGATGGTGTTGAAGGAAGAAGGGCTCCCTGTGTCCACGGGTGAGAGAGAAGGAGAGTGTAATTCTCATCCTTTACCTTCCATAGAGAATGACGTTATTGAAGTATCAGGTGTGTGTGAGAGAGAATGTTTGTGTGTGTATGCATGTGAGTGCATGTGATTCCGGTATGGTTAGTGTTTTACTCTAATATTTGAAGTTTTCTGCATGAATTGATGGCAGCATGGTCCAGTTTTCTTATAGTTAGAGTTGTCATTATTGCTGTGGTTGTAGCACTTGACACTCCCCCCGTGGAACGCCAGCAACCACTGAAGAAGCGCCAAGTGAGAGGGAAGAAGAAGCTAGGTTCTCCTGAAGTGGCTGCTTCCATGTCAGCAGATGAAGGCAGTGACTCAGCAGACGAATATCATGACGCCTTACCTGGTAAGAATAACTGTAACAGAAGGAAGGATGGGATAGGATTGGAAGTACCCTGTTCTAGAATTGTGTAGATTCCCGCAGGATTTTTAGAGAGATTCTGTAATATATTGTTGTTGTGAAGTAGTAGCTGTTTGTTTTTGCGATGTAAACTGGTAGAGTTTCTGTGGAATGGAAATGCTTGGGTTTCCACTGCAAGTATGAAGTTGTAGTAGCTGGAAGTTTGTGAATGATGGTAGAGCTATTGTTAACATATACGCATTACCACTGTGCTTATTATCAGTTAGAGGAATAATTATCCGGTTTTTCTTAGCTGAATGTAGACAAGTATTTCCTTTTTGTTTGTTTACTCTTAAATGTTTATCAGCAAAATAAATTATTTCATGATTGTACTAAGGATATGCATTAGAGATGTTTTAGTGGCATTGGTGTTAATTTTTTGTAGTATTGCTTTAGAAAGAAGTGTCATTATTATTGGAGCTGCAGTGATTGGAAATTACTATATGCTTTATTTCCTTCAGTGTCGTTGAAATTCAATGTAATTTTTGTTGATTACGTACGTAGCTATGAAAGGAGGCATGCCTTCATACAAATTATCACTGAAGTTGTTAAAGACACTGCTCTGCTACATTTATCAGAAAAGTGTTTCCCAGTGTGTAAAATATCAGTTGCCAAAAACCATCTCACCGGAAAATAGTTAAAGTCCACTTCATGGATCAAATATAGCAGTATGGAATATTGGTTCAATGATCTGATAGCCTACTTTTAATGATTAGCTGATACCATTCTGATTACATGACCTGAATGTAGCTACTGTGTCTAAAGTCTTTTTGAAGTATGGCCAAGACAGTAGTGATAGTTGTGTGGGTGGGATGGTGTCACACATCAGAAGAGGTGGCTATGATGTATTTCATACTTTCGTTCTCCTGATAAACTGATGTCAATGGGCATTATACTGAGCCATCTCAAAATAGTATTAGCAACTAGTTTCTTTTAGCTAAGCTCTAAGACCATATGCTATTATTAGTTAACTAAAATAGAAGTTTTATTGAATACTAGGTTGTACTTCAATGTTTTTATTTTTTTCCCTCTCCTTGCTCTATCCTTGCAGAGTTTTCCCACTCCAACAGAGACAAATCTCCTCGTCCCTCTTCACCTTCCCGGTTGTCCCCCCATTTGCAAGACACCGCCAAGCTTTCGCACCTTTCCACAGCGTCAGACATGAGCGTGACAAGGCACAGGGCCAAGAGAAGTCCACAACCCAAAGCAGAGATGTCGCCCTCTTCGTCCACCCACCCACACAAGGCGGGGTCTTCGTCACACGGATCCGGGGATCATAATCGTAACGACCAGATTAGAGGAAACCAGGATGCCAGCTCTGAACCGTGTGGGGATAACAGGAAGAAGGCACCTTTGAAGAGTTCTTCACGTCGAGGTTTGGATAGGGAAGGAAGCAATGTGTCGAATGCAACTGGTAAGATGCGCCGTGATTTGAATTGGATGAACACGACGGCGATCGGATCCGCTCCGGTGGCCACTAAGGGAGGAGTTTCATCTGGAAGCTCCACCTCTAATAGCAGTTCATCCACCACCACGAGTAATGTGAGCTCCAGTGAAGGCGGGAAAGCTTCCATTCCGCCTTCTCACTCGGTAAAGGGTAAATCGGCTCCGGGCAACAAGAAGCAGCAGCATCAATCTTCAGTTGGGACTAGAGGTCACAGGTCCAATTCAGACGTCCTGAGACACATGCCTGATTCCCCCCCTCCTCCTTCGTTTCCCATGAACAACCACACCGGTCTAGATCACCAGCTGTCCACAACTGGGGAATCATCGTCTTCCTCTTGGAGCAAATCCATCTACTCATCCAGCAAGACATCAGTAACGTCCAATCACACCGATCATCACAGCCCCACCCCTTACGACAACAAGTCAGAATTTCTGTGGACGTCTTCGCAAGACTCAATGGACTGGAATGATGTGGCGGACTTGGAAAGCCAGTTGCTCTGGGCACAAAGTACTGATGACGACAAGATTCGTAAGTGACTGTTTAACGATGACTGTTGGATATGGGTTTATTAGAGGTTCATTCCCTCCCCCCCCCTTTTTTCTCCCTGAAGATTGTTATGATCTTCATGGTGACATTTGCCAAATAATTCCATCAATTTTAAGGAAATTGAGAAGCCCTGTGAAATTTCAAAAATGTTGATTTGACTCCTCAAGTTTGGTTCTAAAAGAAACACCCCAACTTATCATTTATTTGAATCACGCACACACATATATTATACACGTGTGTGTATGTATATATATAGTCTTGTGTATTGCTCAGTGGTTTCTTACCTTACCCATTCCCTCTGTGTCTCATAATTCCAGGCTCACAGAAGTTAAAAGCTGCGGCAGCACAGCACTCTGGCATAGCTGCGTATCGTCCCTCGGCAACCTGCGCGTCTCCCACCCCTAGTAGTAGCACTGCTGGGCCGTCCACCTACACCACTGTCACCACTGTGGCGACGTCCACCACCCAAAGCTGGCAGGAAGTCACCCGCACTACTCGGTCAGTTGTATTAGACACAGGGAGAGGAAAATTAGTGTGGCCCATTTCCTATTATTGAAGTTATCCCTCCTCAATCAATGACCACTTTAACGTTGTATTGCTCATTTAATTTGAGCTACTAACTCAGAATACCCCATAACTTTTAAAAGAATTATTTTTCTCCCTAGAGCAAGGTCAGCTGGTTAGTGTCACTTAGTGGTTATTGCTTCCACTGTAATCCAGTGTGGCTCAGGCAATGATTATCTAGGTTTTGTGGTGTCAATCAAGGGTTAAATACAAGTCTCTATGTAATCAATCGATCGATTTATAGACTTTAAAAATATACATGACCCACACCTGCGCTTGTTGTTTCAACGACGTTATCTTGTGTTTCTGGAAGAGGTTAGTAATATTAATTGTACTGCTAGTAGCTGGCGTAGGAGGATTGGTTGAATACAGCTTGACAATAGGACTTAACAATGGCCGAGTCTGTTTAAAAACCCATGTTAGCTGCATTCAGTTGTCATGGTACAACATGTGGAGTAATTGTTACATGTGTAAGTGGCTTGTACTGGGCATGTCTTTTGACCATTCATCTCCAGTGATTGCTTGTCATCTAATCTTTATCTTGTTCTATAGAACGGTTCAGATGACTGTGTTGAATTCACTGGTAGGCAGGATTATTGGTAGAGGTGGATCCAAGATCAACGGTATTCAGGTAAGGTGTGGGTTATTTCTCGGGGGATGTTCAGTTCACCCTATTTGAGTGTTAATGGTATGATGATCTTTACCCAACAATGTAGATTGCCTCTGGGGCACACATCAATGTGTCAAGGAACATCCCAAAGTCAACTGAGCGACTCATTACTATCAAGGTAATTTAGAGTAGTAGTAATAGTAGTAGTAGTAATAGTAGAGAGTCCGTCATCTAAACATATTGCTGAACATCCAAAATCAAATTTTAGGACTAAAAATTGTTTGATACACACTCCTCATTCATATTGTGCAATACATTTTCACTTTTCCAATGACATCCAGTTTTCCAATTCCTCTATTATTCCCTAGTCTCGTTAACTAGCCAGTTCTCAGAGCAGAAAGGGGCAGGGCCCAGAGGAAGGAAATGTTTGGTAACTTTTGCCAGGTTTCTGTGAAATGCAAGAAATCAATTATGTAATTTTATTTAAATGACATCATAAACCTGCATGATATCTACTCTGCACATGGTCGCGAAATAAAGTGGAGCAAGTGTAGAGTTGAATAAATGCGGTCAATGCGTGAGAGTGTAGTCCACGTACTGTGGTCACTTAATTGATTGTCCCATAATTCTGGAACAATTTGACGAAAACCTGGAGAAAGTTACCAGACGATCTCCTTCCTGTGGCCCCGCCCCTTTCCATGCATGTGAAGAATGGCTGATTGCAAGACTCTGTGTTTTTTTGGGGGGGGGGGGGGGGGGGGGGAGGGGGATATTTGTCCACTTCTTCCATGGTAATGTTACTTCTGTATATATTTTTTCTCTTAGGGAACTCAGCGATCTGTGTCACGGGCACAGGAACTGATTGACGAGGCACTGAGCACGCCTGATAACACTCTGGAGAGCCTAATAGCACTGTCTCCAGATAGTCTGGGAAAGTCAACATCTGCTGTGTCCACAGCTCCAGCCGTCTCTGGAAATGCATCTGAGACATCCCCGTTGTCTCGGAGCACTGTCTCCTCGCGCCATCCCAAGCGTCATCCCTCTTCCTCCTCTGCTGACTCGCACAACGTTCCTTCGATAGCGACCACCTCCAGCACTACGCCATCCGTGTCCGATAGTGGTGCTAAGTTTTTAAAGCGTCCAATTACATCGAGCAAAGAAGTGACCAAAGGACAGTCCACTATGTCTGGTTTGGCCACCACGTCGGAATCTTATACCAACGTCGTCTCTCGCTCCAATTCCTGGGCCACAAGTTCCAGCAGTTTCGCCTCAGTGGCTGCTGCCACTTCATTATCTTCTCTCCCGCCCTCCCATGCCTCCCTGCCCGTGAGCCTCAACCTCACCGTTCACACAACGCCAAGTCTGTATGTTGATGCACGGTCTCAGCCGCTCTCTGGTAAGTCCCACAATCTAGCCTCGACTTCGCCCATCCCTCTGCCGGAAGAGGTGGATCGAGGGGGAGGGGCTAGGGGTCCGCTCAGTCCCACTGTGGTTCGATCATCATCCCGTGTTGCTGCTGGCACTCAGTCGAGCTCGGAAGTGATAGATATGAATGCTGAATTCCCGCCACTCTCCATGGTTGTCTCCACGAATCACCATCAAAAACAATCTGATGTATCGGTTCCCTCTGAAGCTCCTCTAGTGAAGGAAGAGACGCAAGAGCCATCTGGTTTGAACGAAGAAGAAGACCAGGAGGAGGTATCAGCAGAGCCTTTGGAAGAGCCTGATCAATCTTCGCCGCATTTGGAAGTTGATTCGAGTAAAGATAAAGATGTCTCTTCAGTATCAGAAGTTGCTACTACAGGTGAGAGTGCTCCAGCTAAGGTTGCACCGTCATCGGAGAAGGTCACGTCTGAGGTTCTTGTGGGAGTGAGCGATTCCAGGAAAGATCTTGCCACTGTGGCCGAGTCTGACCCGGAGGAGCCTGCTGTGTCATCCACTCCCCCTGTGGTGACCAAAGATGTAACGGAGACTGTGGAAGCTGCCACGCCTTCATTGGCAGTTGGCACACGGCCTTTCAAGTCGACGATGCCAGTAACATCTACTGTTCAGGTAATTTAATTTTATGCTTTTTTTAAAACTCCCGCCACGTGCGAGCTTGCAACAAATATATGGTTACCGAAAAGTAGTTTTGAGAAAGGTGGAAGACAGCAGACAACTTGATTGACCTATGAACTCTTTAAGAATATATCAATGTGTTTGATATCGGTCAAATGTACTAATGACTTATGCCTGCATACAGTTCTGATTACTTATACGAGCTCATTTGTCCCTCTCACTCAATTATGATGTAATTTTTGTTCTCTTCTCCGAACTTGTAGCCCCACCAGCAAAGTTCTCTCCCTCCTGCCAGTCTATCGAGTTCAACTCCTGATCTGACTACCACATCAAGGGGAGATTTTGGTGCCATTGGACCCCCAGTCAGGAAGAATAGTGTGCCGACGGCCCCCACGGCACCCAGAAAACTATCATACAGTAAATATTTCACTAGTGTTAGCTTTTGTCAGTTAAAACCTAGTTCAAGTTTTTCATTTATATTTATTGGGTGGATACATTCCCTCTTTTTTAAAGCAAAGGAGGGATCTACATTACTTAACTACCATATGGCAGCAGTTTGTTGTTGTTGTTTTGTATATACTTCAATTTTTCTTATTGCCCAATTTTACTACTCTTCCCCTTGACAGTGTGTGTGTGTGTGTGTGTGTGTGTGTGATTGTGATTCAAGCCAACTGATAAACAACGATAGGATATGAAATTTTACCAATATTCTACTTGCTATGATTACTAGTTAAAAATATCATATATTAACTTTGTTATGTCGTCTTGAAGGATTTCCCCCATCATTAGCTGTAACTTGCTGACCTGTTGCTACATTCTCCAGCGAAACCTGTTGCTACATTCTCTAGCTAAACCCAAGCTAACTCTAGTGCTGGAAGGTAATTTTAATTTTACTTCCTCTCATTGTGTCACTAAAGTTGAGAGGTCGTATGAACAAAAATCATTAATTATAGTGTTGTAGTTTATTAGTAATGCTTACATATATTTTTTTCAACTTGGCAATGTTTGTGTAAGTATATTCATTTTCTGGCATTTTAAATATTATATTTCTCAAATTCAATAGCTTTCTGAAAGTACTAATTACCCCATGTGTCCCTTAATTTATCACTAGCATCTATAGAATTAGTAAATCAAAAACTGATTCTTTGAGAGAGAATATTGTTGTTACTGATGCTAATAGTTTGTATCATGATGCCTTGTGAAACAAAGAAATCACTACATACATTACAGATATAGACACACACGTACATATACACACACATACATGCATAAGCTTAGATGTATTTTCTCTCTTTCACAGGCTATTTTAACATCTAATGAGTAAAAAAAAAAAATGGCTGAGAAAGAAATTGTGAAATTATTATTATTATTATTATTATTATTATTTATTTTTTTATTTTTTTTTTAAACCCAGCTGGGAGAAGTGCATTCGTGAACACGTTAGAAAATGTCCGTGAAGACCCCCTGACTTCTACTCCTGGTGGACCGATGACCCCTGCTCCTCTGAGCGCCACGTCATCCTCATCATCATGGCAACAGAGTGATCGGGTGCGCAGCATCAGTTTGACAGGACAACATGTGAGTGAAGAGTTGGAAATGGGGTGGGGGGGGGGTCAATGATTTGGGGTGTGTGACAACAAGCTGGTCTTAATCTTGCTCAAGGGCATGCATATTTACTTTATAGTAACTGAGTTTTTAATGCGAGACTCCTCCCACCAAGGTCTGTGACCAGCTGTGATATTCTATTCCAAGGCTGAGGACCAGTTCTATATTCTAATGCCTTTGGTAGACTGCTGATGCCTGGCGTTCTATGTTCCATAGGCTTTGTATAACAAGCTTTGATGTTGGTGACCACAACCACTGGCAGATATTGTGGTCCAATATATAAGCTGTTTGTGTTCTCCTCTTGATATTTGTACTGACTGCCTGTATAGTCACAGCTTCCTTTCGGATTCCATTTAGCTTCCCGTGATGGTAAAATTGAGCTGGTAGACAATGCTTATTGATTAGTTTCCTAGTTAGGCTCCAGGATGATGTTGTGCTATGGCAGCTGTGGGTGGTGGTGTCTGGGATGATTCATATATTACGGTACATTAGCTCCAGAGTTTGTTTTTTAATGGGCACGTGTGTTTGCTTGGGCTCTCAATTGGTTTTGTCTTTTTATCTTGGCAAATTGCATTTTCTGAGAGAGTGATCACGCTTTTATGGCGATTGTTTGTGCACAATGCACACACAATGCAGGTCATTGTGGTTGTCAAGTCGTGGGCAACAACTTGTAGTTTAACAATGTTTTGGGGTTTAAAAGTAGGGCGTATTGATCAGTCATAATGTATATTCATTGAGTGGGTAAAAAAATTGTTAAGTTGCGTATTTTGTCACAAGTTTTGTTGTTGTTTTTTTGTTGTTGTTTTTTTGTTTTGTTTTTCCACACAATGGGTAGGGGTTGTAAGGGATAGTTCTGATAACCTAGCTGGTGGTGGACAAAATTTGACAGTCATAATAGAGAAGAACCAAAGGGAGTTGGAAATGCTGGGTGTACAAACACAGGAGTGCACATCCTGGGTGTACAAACACAGGAGTGCACATCTGCTAGCTAGTGGTACAAAGAGGCAGAATCCCATTCTTGTTGTCTTTAGCTTGGCTTGGCTGGTATCATCAAGTTCAGATCCATGTTGTGCCTGGGGGAGAAGCCAAGAGTAAACAACTGAAGGACCTGCGAACAGAAATATTGACACTTGGGAACACACACACACTCAGATCTAAGCCATCGGCACTGCCTTTCTTTCTCGGAAGCACACGGCTAATTAGAGTATTGATATTTAGAAGAAGAAAAAAAAAGAAGTATAGCATAGTTGCCTCTTTCTGCTGAGATTAAGTGTGTAATGGTATATTGCAGCAGAGGTGGAGTCAACTATATGTAAATGGATTATCTTTTTTTAAGTAGAATTCCTAATCTGAATACTTGATCTTAGAATTGTACCCAATACCGTATACTTTGGAGACTTTAAATATGTTGAAAAGAATGCTGTAGTGCAATGTAATGATACTTATTTCAGGAAGGGAGGAAATAGATGGAATATAACAAGTTTATGGCCTAGAACAGCGTACATATTTTTGGAAGTGTAACTAATAGGAATTGCATTGGAGTTTTAAGTCACTCAAATTTCATTGCAGTGCATATTATGTAATTAGTTCCCAACCATAGCAAATGATTGTGTGTATTTGTTCACTCTCTGTTATACAGCCTCACCTCCCCCAGAACGGTTCGATCCCTCGCAGCATGCCATTCAAGGTTTCCTCCATTCCTTCCCAGCCTCCCCACAACACCATCCAATCTGACGACCTAATGCGCCCACCTGGTACCCCCGATACCCCCCACGGAGAGAACCATCCCATGAACGAGCAGGAGTTTGGTGGTTCTGGTAGTGTCTATGGGCCAATTGGCCCTAATATGACGTCCAACTCGAGTGGAGCCAGCAGTGCATCTGTTGGCTCCGGATCTCTACTGTCTCGATCAATCTCAGGTTCGCACGGAGTGGGTGTGTCTTACACCAATTCGCCTCTCTCTCCGCACCTTCCCCATCCCGCTCCGCCCCCCAACATGAAAGTCCATTCCTCTTCGGAAATCTGGATGCCTCATTTTGGATCGAACCCTCGTATGACTGGGCCTCCTCATCCCATTTCGCAGGTAGCCCCACCCCATCACGGCCAATCGTTTGCTGTCGGACCTCCACCCTCGTTCCCTACCCAAATGACATCACTTCAGCAACAACAACAGCATAATCATATTCATCATCACCATCACCACCAGCAAGCTCCTTCGTATCCCCATGTTATCAACCCAGGGGGCCACAAACATCTCCCTGAAGCCCCCCACTTGATTTCTCGCATGGCGGTGGGAGGAGGAGATCACCAGCACATCTCAGACGGTGGTATGTTCGTCAACCCTAATGTTGGAGTGAGACACGGATATGGTAGCGATGACTACAGAATGGGGAATGGGAATCGGATTGGGGCAGTTCACAAACGTTGGTCTGTACCAAGCTATTCACATGTTCCTCAACCAGTCTCGTCACAGTACTCTACTCACCAGGTCCAGCAGAGAGAGCTTCCTCATGCCCCGCAACCAACACTCCATGGTGGTGGGATTGGCGGAGGAGGGGTGTGGTCTAAACCGGGCCACTCGTCACTTCCAGTAATGGAGACCAGGTCAATGGAGTCTGTAATAAATGGGCAGCCGTCTGCGTTTGAACCGCACCTCTCCAACAACATGTACGGTAGCCAGGGAGTTGGAGGTGGAAGTCTTCTCTCTCTCAGTGATCCCTGGGGCTCACGTTGGTCTGCTTCTTCAGGGAATCCCGGATTTCCTAATCCACCTTTGACTCAGAGTAACGGCCCAGTCCATCACGCTGGAGGGGGGCGTGGTGAAGGGAGCATGAAGGTGTCGGTAGGTGGTTCGGATTCGTCGTGGACCCCTGCCCCGCCAGGTCCTGGTAGCAGTGAAGAAGAATTAGAAGTGAACGCCTCTCCTTCTGAATCGGATGGAGTGACTGAACTCTACAAGCTGATGAAAAGTCTGGACATCAACTATGAACACATCCAGTCTCTCAAGGTGGGATAAAAGGATCATGTGATATCCAGCATAGGTCACATGATGTGTATGTGGTGTGTGTGGTTGCAGGCTCGTAGTCTGACTCTCCAGCAGCTCCAGTCTATGTCAGAAGACGAGTGGAAGAGTCTCAAGTTGCCTGTGGTAAGTTTGTTTTAAATTGACGACAGTAAACTTATAGCAATAATAGTAATATACACTTAATAGCAAAAGCAATGTATTTCCTTGATTACAGCAACCTATATATCAAATATAGACTTTATAAACTTTTAACTTTGGCTCAGTTTGATATTTTTGATCATCAGCTTTTTGTACATGTGACTAATTTTGGACTATCTGGCTAGTGTGATCTTTCCAAAGCAAGGAGTCAAGAGTATGAAGCTAATGGAAACTAGACAATTTAAGGGTGGCTGCACACCGCCTACGCAATTTTTTGTTGATGGTTGCTATGCACGATTACTACTATTGTATACTTACAGGGGCTTCTTCACTACAACACAAGGACAAAGTACCTGCCGAAGGAGCCGCTCACTAATTTTAGAGCGAATCTGGAGGAAATATCGGGGCCTGGTTATAAAACTTTGTAGCACTTTTTTGGAGCGGTGCGGTAAGTTGGAGCTCCGTAATTTGGTGCACTACTAGCCGAGCCGATACTCTACTGCAAGACAACGAGTTCTTATCCATTTCAATATTACTTTATGATATACTCGCAATTTTTTCTATTTATAAGATATTGAAAAATTCTCGTTGTGGTGCAGTTCTTTTTTTCTTTTTTTTTTGGTTTACCCGTTTGTAAAATTTTTGTGTCGTTCTCATTATTAGATTCCAAGGAAAACTCTACAAAATTTGGAACTTTAATTCCACTTGCAATTCTTAAGAAATAGCCCCACCCCCACATCTCGTACTACCAGTGCGTGAGCAATTTTTTTTCAATTAGTTTGTATTGGTTCTAAAAAGAGCCCGCCTATATCAAGAGTAAACAAACATCAACACAACAATAACAAGAGAGTCAGAAGAGAGAGCAGTTTATTGGAGATAGCCAGAGCTGAAGGTATTAGATCTGCGCAGCTTGGGAAGTCTTCGCTCTGCAGAAATCGAGCCTGGTGGATCCATCTGCTTGAGTTCAGGTGCGCAGAGTCCGGAGAACGGCTACTGGAGGAGAGGCAGCCTGGTGCACCTTGCCGCGTGAGCTCAGACGACGTATGGAGAGTTGCTGTAAACGAATATGAGACAACAAGAAGCTAAACTAAAACACCACAACTTTGCAAAGTATACTTCTGCTACTACTGTGCGATTGTTTCTGCTCGCGTATTATCGAATGGAGGGGTATTGGTGGGGAATAAATTAATGTCCGGATCTACAGGCGGTGCGCGTTGCTATGTGCGGCCACCCTTAAAGCTTTCTTCCTTAGTTGTGTTGTTGTTGTTGTTGTTTTTTTGTTGTTGTTGTTTTTTTTTTGTTTTTTTTTACACCGTCATTCTGTTTACTGAGTGTATTATGAGCTCAAGTTGTTGTGATACTGGCAGCAAGACTGAGTTCTATTTTTAAAATCAATAAATGTTATGTTTACAGGGACCTCGCGTGAAACTTATGAATGCCATCTCCAACATCGGACGTGAGTAGTTTATCATTACCTCATAGTGTTGTCATAGCGCCAGCTTACCAATGGGGGGGAGGGGGTGTAAATGGGGAAGATGTTAAATGTATGGGCGTAGCATTCTCTGATGTGTTTAGACTGTAGGCATTTGTTTAGTGGGTGCAGGAATGGCATATCATTCCTTAGGAGAGCATGAGGAGCATTGTGGGGGTGGATTAATAAATATTGTGTTGGTAAATACATAACAACTTATCTTCATATTTTGGCAGCTGGTACAGTTTGACGAGTTTAGTCTAAGAGAACAGGTTTGATTGTAAGAAACTGAAGTTCACTTTATATTAATGGGTTAACTATTTTGTGTTACGGACTGTTTTCTGTGATGTCCTGTTTCTCATATATATATATAATTTCCTTCCTGTCAGTCTACTTCCTAATCACTGAATTTGGTCTTATATTTTTTGGCAGGGAAACCAAGTGATGTTCAGGACCTGACAGTGGAAGAGAGTGGGTCCTCCACGCAGTCATCTCCACTTCCGCCTCCACTTCCAGCCACTTCCTCGTCTTCAGATAACCCAGTACTTGCCTCTTAACTGGACCCTCTCATCATCAGACATCTTACCACGCTGGATTCTGCTGGACTTCCCCCCCCCCTCCCCCCCCTTTTGTCTTTTGAAAGAGAAACACCAACTGATTATCTTCAGTGCTTATTTAACACTTTGATAAACAAAACTCTGCTCTATTTAGTATTATTGGTAATTCATAGAAATGTACATACACTTTTGGCACAATTACAAGCTTTGTATTTGAACGTGTTTCAGGAAGAGGGTATTAAATAGGTAGTCTGATAATAGGCACAAAAAAGGTTGAGAGCACATGAGCCTGACCTTTGTCGCACTGGCTCAGCAGTAAATCTCCTCTGTTAGCTAAGAACAGACTCTCCAGTATTTTAGAGGTCTGGTTTTGGAAGCATTCATTCCAGTTACATAGTTTAATATAAGTTTGTTTCCCATAGCAGGCTTGAAGTTGCACATTCAGTTTTGAGTAAATGCTGTTCATTAATAGCTAATTGGAGTAATGATTTGGAGAGTTCAAATAATTTGAAGTTGTCTGTCCGAGAAGATAGATTAGACAGTGTTTATCACGTGAGAGTGATGACCGGTTCTCCACTGCTCTAAGGCAAGAGTGGCACGTCTACTGGACTCCAGTTACACCAGCTGCCAGTCATAACCACCAACTATCCCTTGTACTTTCCCCGGGAATCTTTTGTGTCTCAGCAATGGAGGAACATGTGTATGACTTCTGTGATTGGAATGGATGATGATGCTGTTGTGACCAGCTTGCGGGACTTGAGATGTGAGGTGGAGCTTCCAGCTTGAGTCAGTGTCAACAACTAACACTATCACGTGAGCTGGTCTTGATCCCTATATAAAAGAAGACCATGCCAACCTAATAGCTTATAGTAAATTTCTTTGTTAAACTGCTGACCATGGCCGGTCACTTTCCATTTATATTGTTCACTTTATCAAGTAAGGATTTGAAAAGCTACAAATGTGTACTACTTTATTTTGTAATTACTTAATACTTTTATTTTCCATTAAATCAGTTTCTTCAGCATTGTGCCAATTGGATATTTCTGCACTGGAAGATACGCGAGCCCCAGTTCATAGCAGCAGTCCAGGATGGGCAGACCAGCCTAAGGATGCGACCGTGGGAATCGGAGACTTTGCCACTTTCAGATGCTTCACGCGCCTCTACTCTAGTCAGGTTACCTGGGTGATCAACAACAGGACGGTGGACAGCTCTTCTGCCAAGTTCAAGCTGCATGACTCTGACAGGATTGCAGTGTACGGTCCGGTGGAGGAGTCTGACGATGGAGCTCTAATCAGCTGCAGAGTTCACTCTTACTATAGTCTCTTACCTAGCCAGGTGGCGAGAATTACTATAAAAGGTACATGTTCATCTGTTGTATTATGCATATTAAATGTAGGAAGAGCAGGGTATGTTTATTAGCAGCATGGGTAATTTTTATGGCTGAATTATTATTATAAAGAAGTGCTAATAATTGCTAATCTGAAATTTGAATGAATGATAAATTAAAGCCTTCAAAGTGCAAATAATAGAATCTAAATTTATCAAGACAGGTGCAAAAAAATAATAATTATGATTTGAAGGGCATCAGTGATGGAAGTCAATTGTTATACTATTCCACTTGTATTATGCCTGCTAGTGGAATCTATAACTGGACAGCCAGTCAAGTTTTCTAACACAAGCTTTATCTACAACGACGTCTTTCATCATCCTATTTATATATCTGAATTATGTCCTCTAGCTCTTCCAATCTACAGACCAAAGAAGATCCAAGTTGCTCGGTTGGGCGAATCTTTTGAATTTGACTTTGGCTACTCCTCACCTAAACCTCCCCAGAGTTACTCCTGGACCAAAAATGGTCTTCCCTTTGGAGGAATTCGCAGCAGAATACTGCTATCACACGAGGGAATTCTGTTTGCCACTGTGCTACAAGAAGATGTAGGGGATTATGTAGTCACGGCAACGAATAGCGCTGGCTCCACCTCTGCATCTGCTGTTCTCAAAGGTGAGAAGAAAAAAATAAAATATGTATTTGTACCATGGTACGTTCGAACCGTCCAATCAGAATGCTCAATTTGGGGTGAATATATTTCATACCCAACTGTAGCCTAGATCCATGGTAAAATCGGTTGCACCACTTCGTGTTCGGTCAGTATGAGTTACTATCCTCGGGGCTTCGGCCCTCGGTAGTGTAAATCCCATACCAACCTCCACGTCGTGATGTAACCTGTACACATATACATACATACCTTCTTGTTGATTCAAACTTTTGTTTGTCTGTTTTTGTCACAGTTGTTCAATTTGAGGATGGAGCAACCAACAGAAGTAAGTGATACACAGACACCTACAGTGAGGATTGACATTTGTTTGCACAAACAACTTTAAAAACCAATGTTACCATTTTTGTTGTTTCCTACCATGCAGCTTTGTCCTTAAAGCTGGCAATATTTTTGGCACTGAAGCAGAACAACTACGACTACAGTGCCTTTCACACGGTTACGGATGCCAACAGCCACGCCTCCAGGTACTCCCAGCAAGTCATCGAGCTCTTCCATAAGTTCAAGAAGCCATCGCCCGCCAGCAGGGTGGGAGGCATTTCAAGGCTGCAGATCGAGCGGCTCCTTCTCCACATCTCCCTGCTTGTGGACAGTAATGATTTGAAACTCTCAGATGAGGACATGAATCTGCTGGAGAGTCACACGGAATGCTCCGCCTCTCATTCCTGGCCAATCTGCACGATCCTCGACCTTCACTACCGTAGAGCGGACGGCACGTGCAATAACTTCTTCTATCCCTTGAATGGAGCGACCGGTTCTCCTCTGGCCAGGATCCTGCCAGCCATGTACGAGGACGGTATATCAGCTCCCGTGGGAGAGACGCAGCTGCTTAAGGGCGAGTCATTCCTCCCACCGTGGCCGAGTGCACGTTACGTCAGCAGCAGGGTCATTAAGACTATCCCTGAAGCCAAGACTGGGGGCATCACACACATGGTTATGCAGTGGGGACAGTTTGTGGACCACGACCTGGACCTCTCACCTGTATTTGACGAGAATAAATGCGGCTGTGCACCCAGCTTGACTTGTATCCCAATTAGAGTGTACCCAGGAGATTATTTGTTTGGAGTGAATTCTTCCAACAATGGAGATTGCTTGACGTTCTCTCGTTCTGTCCCTAGCTGTTACAGTGGCAGTAGCAAACGGACACCCAGAAACCAAGTCAATGACCTAACTTCGTACATTGATGCTTCAAACGTGTACGGGTCCACCAAGAAAATGGCCGATGCCTTGCGTCTCTTCAAAGGAGGACTTCTCAAGCAAGGTGGAAGGTTGGAATCACTGAAGGGCAACCTCCCAGTGGAGAACAAGACAGCAGACAATGGCGTGCCGTTGTTTGTGGCGGGAGATGAGCGGGTAACAGAGCAAGTTGGACTGACCATTATGCATACCATTTGGTTGAGGGAACACAACCGTATCGCCAGGGAGCTGATGAGAATCAATCCATGCTGGAACGACGAGAGGATCTACCAAGAAACCAGAAAGATTGTAGGAGCTCTCCAGCAAGTTATTAGCTTCAAAGAATTCCTCCCTGCCCTGTATGGCCCCCATCTTAACACCTACCTCTCACATTACAGAGGATACAACCCTTTTGTCGATGCCACCATACCTAACTCATTTTCAGGAGCTGCTTTTCGAGTGGGTCATACTTTAGTGAGAACCCACTTCCAGAGGTTGGATCGGAACTATCGCAGGCTCGACATCGGTCCTTTGTCACTACGCCAGGCTTTCAATAACCCTCTGGCCTATTACCAGAGCTTCGGCACCGACCCAATTCTGCGCGGACTGACTGTGGATAAAGCCAACCATGTAGACGAGTTTCTGAACATAGTCTTGACATCAGAACTCTTTGCTAAAGAAGGAGATGATTTGGGGATGGACCTGGCATCACTGAACATCCAGCGAGGAAGAGACCATGGCTTGCCATCGTACAGACAATGGGAGAGATTCTGCAGACGCCTTTACCCTAATATTGAAGCGTCTTTCAGTAACAAAGGCACCGAGGAAGCACTGAGAAAAGTGTACGGAGACAAAGGATTTGCCGAGGGTATAGATCTGTGGGTAGGAGGCCTGGCTGAAAAGAAGCTTCCTGGTGCACATCTTGGTCCGACCTTTGCCTGCATTTTGGGAATCACATTTTCAAGGCTCAGAGATGGTGACAGATTCTGGTACCAGAATCCGTACGTGTTCACCTCGTGGCAGCGCAGAGAGATCGAGAGGGCCACTCTGGCAAAGGTGGTGTGCACCAATGGCGATGATATCCCCACTATCCAGAGGTCTGTGTTTGAAGAAGGTCCCAGAGTATCATGCTCCAGTATACAGGGACTCAATTTATGGATGTGGCGAGACAGAAGGTGCCGAACTGGTCACCAATTCTACGGGAAATAGATTTCTTGCCAAATAATATTTGTGTTTATTAAAAAAATTAATCAGTCAGTTGTAATAACCACGCACACCCAGTGTTTGTTGTCATGACATTGTACTCAATCTTTGCATTCCAGACATGTATATATAATTAGTTGGTAATGATGGAAAACATAACTCAACCAACCAGACCCTTTACCAAATATACATACTCAAGTTTGTAGCCTGCCAGTAATAGCAAATTTGGAATTCCAACCACATTTTTTTCTTCTTCCCTACACTTGGAAATTGCAAGAGAAGTGTTTATTAATTTACGACTAATAAATCAAAGAAACTCTTATTCTCCACTAATGCACTCAATCCCATATACCTCTATATAAGTTAGTAGCCACACAATTTAGTGCTTCAAGATGACGACACCTTACCAACTGCAACAGTGCATGCCGATCGAGCGAGTTATGCAAGCAAAAAACAACAAACTAAACAGCTGAAACCTCCCCAAAAGAGTTGTGTCAAATTATGTTCTTTCCTCGAGATACGAGCACCCTCAGGTCACAAGGTGCCTGGATAAGTGCAGATTGAGTGTATTCAATACACTGCAGTTGCATATGACCTAACCGCCAAACAAATAGCAACGCTTCCACAGGCACATCCACCATATAACACACAACTACTACAATTACACAAGCACAATATCACTTGACCTACAAGACCCACAATAACTACCACCACCCACAGTTGCTGCTACAGTCATTCCACCCTTTACCAACCCATACAAAATGAGTTGCTGCGATATCAAATATAGTTTTAATAATATTATAATCATTAACATGTGTTCCAGAATGATTGTTGAAATAAACATGTATGCAAGGGTGAATGGAAGAGCTGGAAAAAGAAAACCAGCGATTATTCCGCCTTCTTCTTGACAGGTCTACAATGAAATCCAACCACAAAAAAAGCAACAAAACAAAAATAACTAAAAAATTGCATAAAGCTAGAGGCTTCACAAGGTAAGAGCAATTAATATACAGATTTAATGCCTTTAATAGCATGTATATGCACACAAAAGCACAAGCACAGTGCTGACTCTATATAGTCAGCACCAAGGAACTTCAGGTGAATGTCTTACAAACTAGCAACAGTTCAATTGAAAACACTCCTGACTAATAATGATCTAAACAAAGGTGTCATGAAAGCGCCAGTGGTTAGCTGGCATTGGCTTAGACTGGGTAGGTGGCAGGATAACGCCAGTTATAGTGGTACAAAGGTTAAGTGGACTTGATGTACAACAACCAGTATCTTGTTAGATGTATTCTCTCTCTTTCACAGGCTTTAAAAAAAAATACAGAATTAAAAATATTACAGTAGCATAGCAGTACCCCTTAGCAGTATAAATACAGAATTGGAGTGTTTGTTCGCCGGGTGGTTGTCGTAGCTCAGTGGTAGAGCAGTCCTGGGTTCGATTCCCGGTGGTGACCAAATATTTTTAATTCTGTATTGTTTAAAAAGCCTGTGAAAGATAGAGAATATATCTAATGAGTAAAAGAAGGCTGAGAAAGAAAATTGTAAACCAGTATCTTATACTAAAGCCACAAAATGTCTGGTGTTAGCTGAGCTGCTTAAATTGCTCAAAAATATGTAACGAGGGAGATGACTAAAGATTTGATTTAGAACATCCTAGGAGCGGTATCCAACAACAACGCCAAGTGTCTCATGGGACCATAGAAACATCCCATGGGATGTTCCACCATTTCTTTGGGGGAATTATTGAATTTGAACTCTCTCTGCAGTCACATGACTGCACACATAATGCTGTCCAGATACATGCCTTTGGCTACTACGGAGCTGGTTTGACAATACGACACCTCCCTAAGTTGGTGGAGCCCACAGGGATAATTGTCAGCAAATCTGGACAGTTACGTAATTTTTTTATACCCTGGAAAGAATGGCAGAACCGCAGCCAATAAACCAAGCGCAGCACACGCACAGGAATAACCGATACTGCCACTTAATTAATTGCTCAATTGAGCATATCATGTGATTGCGTCAAACCAATGTCAAGCCCATGCCACACCCCTCTCCCTTACCTGAACATGCCTACCACCACGGCATGGTCTCGCTCATAAGGCTCCAACGTGAGCTGCTCCTGAGGCTTCAACTTGTCAGCTTGTAGTTTCTTGATCTCTCCAGCAAACACTTTCGTGGGTTCTGCTGTCGAGTCGATGCAATTAGCCTGAGAGTGTAAAAGTGGCACGTTAAGCCTATCCCATAAGGGAAATACCTACCACTAACATACATGTGCGCGCGCATGTGTGTTCCAGTTACTCTTCATACTTAACAGTGAACAACGTTCTAGTACTCAAGCCACTGTACCAGCATTTAAAAGTGTAATATTCGAACAGTTACTCTTATACAATATCTTTAAAAAGTTTGTGTGTATTGTTTAGTAGATTGAAATATTCAAATTTCACCGCAAGACTTCACAATTCTGCTTTGATTGCTCTTGTGGAACTACCACTAATCCCAATCCAACACAAAAAAACAAAAAAAACAAACAAAAAAAAAACAAAAAAACAACAACAGAACAACAAAAGCCCAACACCCCCAACAAACAAACAGAACAACAAGTACCAAACAAAATGCTAGTGAGGCTGTGGAGATTTGACTCACTTTAATGGAGATGACAAAGTGACCTTGGTTCTTGAGGAAGTGCTGGGCATTGAGTGAGACTATGCGAGCTTGGTCCGGCTGTGCCACGTCAGCAAATACCACATCTACCATACCTGCACCACAGAAAATACTGGGTAAAGGGTAGCCTAACACGAGTGTAGTTTGAACTAGTAGTGACAAAAAATGGGTAGGTGGTTGAGGGGGGTTTGTATGTGTGCAACTGTCAGACTCCAAGTGAGAGATCAGCAGACTTTCCAATACTCCATCTTCCTCTGTCTCTTGCAATACTGACACGCCATTGTCAGTCAAAATCACAAAAAAAAGGAAAAAAAAAAAAAAAAGGAAAAAAATAAAAAATTCTAAAGCGGTAACGCCTGGTGTTCTTAACAGAGTTACTCCCTGAATATTGCTAAATGAGCCAGTAGGCACCAATATCCTCTCCACCAAGAACGTCAGTCAAAGTCACCATTAATTCATGTCTACTACCCAATTGCCTTTTGAAGCTTACAATAAAACCAAAACAAAGAACTTAGTCTGTCTATAAAAAGTTCTTTTACAAATTATTTTATCAAAGTTAACATCAACACATGAAGCACAAAAGGTGCGAACCCTCAGGACTAGTATACGCAAGCTAGCTTTTATTAATCATCTCAGACTAAAAGAACAACTCATTGCCTATTCTAATCAGGTATCAATATAACTTAAGCAGGTCGTAAATCGTCATTCTGAGTAATTTCACACGGAAATCAATGGTTAATTGTCAGTAATCTCCCAAAAGAACACGACAGACAGCATGCACACTGAGGGTCAGACTACAAGAGCCCCTGTGCACTTCAATGTCAGCGTGCTGTTCAAACTCTTTACTTAAACTCAAGAAAGCTAGAGATGAGAATTAAACAAAACAAAAACATGCTATCAGGATAGCTCCAAAGTCTCCCTTCTTTAGACAATTAAAAAATAATTGGGGGGGGGGGGAAATTGGAATGGAATGTAGATTAGTAAATCTTTAATTATATGTAGCTGGGCTAGCTAGCTCACTCCCCATTTGTGCTGAAGCACACCACTAGTAACAAACTTACAGGCACTAATATTAAACACATCTAACAGGTGTGCTATGTATGTGTGGATGACTGCTAGACCAGACTCCAAGTGAGAGTCTGGACGAGAGATCAGCAGACATTCCAACACTCCATCTTCCTCTGTCTCTTACAACACTGACACTCCATTGTCAGTCAGCATTGCCTTACATCAGAGGATTACAAACTGCACTAAAACTGAACTCGTATACACTTGCAGTAATTAATAAAAAATTCCCGCCTTAGCCTTTACTCTGCTGAACGTGGGTGTTGATAATTAATCAGTCTGTGATGCTGACCAAGTCGGAATACTGGCAGGCTCTTGTGCTGGTGAAGGCGTGAAGTTATTATTACTATTATTCGTGTGTGTGTGTATGGCCACAGTTCAACACCTACTCTAAATGAAACTGTAGACTAGACTACAAACCGAGTCTCTACAACACAGACACTCATGCTAGACAGTACTACCTTGAATTAGACGAATATACTAACACAATTATCTAAAAACTCCCTCGAGATATGAGTCACCCCTGCTAATTAATAGGACAATAGCAAGCAGCCTTGCAGTCACATAACTCTAAACAATACGAACAAAGACCAACCATTGTTTGACTTTGAAGTCTACCAACCACATCCTCTCCCCCAAACCTCTATCCTGACAACACACCCACTGGCTTCTCTGACACATCCAGGCTCCAAATACGTACAGGTGATCACATTCTCTATGGAATGACACTATCCCTGATCTCACAATCACTGCCAACAATCCCCATGGCAACCATGACCACACCCTACCAGGAAAACTTGCTGACATGTAATCACTCCAGGTCAAATGCACAGGAAATGAGATAAAACACAAACATCCCGAAACACTTTGCAAAGTTATCTAAAAATAGAACTCTGCACTCACCCATTAGCATGCGGTATTTGTGTGGATGTCTGGCATCTTCTATGATGGGAATGATGTTTGTTCTCTTCTTAGCCACGTTCATGAGATCTCTCCCAGATCTGTGGGAAAACTCGACCGCATACACCAAACCTTCCTATAGAAAATCAACAACAATAACTACGGGATTTTTTTATTTTTATAAAGGCCTTTTTAAGGGGCCATTACCCCCCCTCCCCTCCGAAAATTATTATGGCATTCACAATGCCATCTGCCACAACATTTTCATCCATTTCACGGAAATCAGAGACCCCTGAAATTTTCAATAATGTTGATTTGACCCTTCTCAAGTTTGGTTAAAAAAAAAATAAAAAAAAATAAAATTAAATTAAATACATACACCAAAGAATCACATGACAGTCACATGTCCAGCTGCAGGTAATTGCCAGGAAGTGTGTGTACACAAACAGCATGAAAGAACAAGGAAGACAAGAAAACAATGGACACTGTTCATTTAGAACTACAACTAAACCATCTGAAAACAAGGAAATAGAAAACCACAAATAAAGGGACACATAACCAGCACTGAATAAACTTGATTCGACCGACTTTGGAAACCACAAAAGGAGCAAACAAGATGATTTGAATAAACTTGTTAGATATCCTTCTTCATGTTAGATAAAATGGCTGCCAGTCCAGACTACTACAGAGTTAGTAGACTAGACCATGAAGAACAGCAACCATGACTGATTCTCTCTCCCTCTGTCTCTTACAACACTGACACAGACATCAGTCATTCAGTATTGCCTTATATCAGAGGTAAACGCATACCCAAAGGAGACCTCTTACTAGATCCACTTACCGGTCCAACAATGTCTGCCACATGAGAAACGGTGGTGCCAGAAGCAGCTCCCAGGTACAGCACCTTAGCTCCAGGTTTGATGTGGATTTTCTCAACACCTCCCAAGATGGCCGCTGCCAGCTTGCTCCTGAATGGGTTCCATACTCTGTACTCTACCTTGCCTTCGGTCACCCCACCTTCTGCCTACATGACACGCCCACACCAACACATGAGATTACAATGTTAGAAGGATGTAACAGCTCAGTATGACTACGACAAGACTTGAATGAAATCTGCACATAGACACACACTAAACTTTTTCTTCTTTCACTGCACCAACCAGCCAGTGGGCTCACTCCAAATAGTATGTATTATTCCTTCATGTAATCCTGAGCTCACCATGCAATAGATTCACTGTAATCTTCTTGACATGAAACGAAGTGTTTCATAGAAAAATACAACCATAATACCCTACGTAAAAAGCCACCCTTTACCAAATCACCCTGTCACTTGCCTCCACAGTGATCCTTTTCTCTCCATACACAGACTCTCCTGGCACCAAATTTTTTGTCACCAAAGCATCCTCCCTGCCTCTGGCAATGAAAACACCTATCAATAAAAAGCAAATCCACATTATGGAGACGTATGTATGTTAATGCTAAGTGAAACGTGTGTTAGGTAATCATATTACCTTCATGTCTATGGGGCTCAATTATGACCCTCTTGCCCCCTCTCATTCCCCCTCGCCCACCACCACGTCCTCCTCTCCCTCCACCTCTTCCTCCTCCACCTCTTCCTCCTGGACTTTTGAAACCTCCGCCCCGCCCACCGCCTCTGCCTCCTCTGAATCCACCACGCCCACCACCCCTCCCTCCACCGCCTCGGCCTCCTCTACCGCCACCGAAACCTCCACCGAAACCTGGAAGTCAAAGAGACAACACATTCACAAACACGTCTCCCACAAATATAGCAAAAACATACCCATTATTTTACAACTACAAATCTTTCTTTACCACTCGGGCCACCTTGCGTGCTGGACGTGTAACGAGTTATGCACTTCCACGTGACTGCAATTTGGGCATGCGCGTGTAGCATACGGGAAATAATTTTTTTTTTACCGTGCCCGCAAAGACACCCTCCCAGGATGAAGATTACACACCTTAGAGTTTTGGCGGGATTTGTCGCTCGTAAGACCACTTTTGTTTGAATGTTAACTAGTCCTTCTGGACATTACAACGGAGGTAGAAGATATAAAGAAGCTTCCTGAAGTTTCTTAGGCGGTTTGGCTAGCCTCTAATTGTCGTTGAGTGTGAATAGAAGGGAAAGAAAGCCTCCATATCTCTGTGGTCACCTGATAAAGCCTCGAAGCTAAGAAGCTTTTGTTGCTGGTTCAAGCTTATCAGACTGGTCTAATCAACTCTAGCAAAGGTAATTAACTTATTTACACTTAGTAAAAAGTTCAAATAGGCTTTTAATGTTGAGATTTTATTTTGTTATTGATTTTAGTATTATTCTTTTGTGGGATGGGATTAGTTCACAGTAGTGTGACCCAGTGAAGAATGAGGGAGAAAGTAGTGGTTTCTGGCATGATATGTTCCAGACCTGTTAACACCAGCTGATCCTGGGAAATATATTTAAGGAATGTCATTGTACTCTCCATTCCCCCCATAAGTCTAGATATGTTCTTAAGTACTTGTCTAGTGCTAAGTGCAACCGTTTTTGAAAGAGCCATCTGTTGTTATCGTGGCGGACTATTGTATTATTGGCGACTTTCACTATGTTGGGTCACTTAACAGATAGTGGCATGAAATAGACTTGTAAGTAAGACCTATTGATATATCACACTACTTATTCTATTCGATATAAAAGTAGAGAATTGTTTAGCATCCACTACTTTTAGATTGAAACAAACTCTAGCTCAGTTGGTATTCACCAAGCCCATACACACTTTCTAAGATGTTGCCCTGGAATTACAGGTAGACTTACGTACTTTTAATCGGACACAGCCCCCAGTTCTCCCGGGTTCTTCCCGGGTACTTATGTAGGTGGTGTTGGTATTGGCTGTTTGTTGTCTCCATCAGCTGATGCAGGCTCAGAACTAACTGTCTCCGTAGTAAGGTGACTTATAAGGACACTCCACATATGTCCTGTAGTTTGTATGTGTTGAGACAACACTTCCTTTACTCTGTGTGTGTGTGTGTATGTGTGTGTGTGCTAGCATAAGTTTGTCATCTGATACCAGTGGATGCAGGGTAGCTGTGATAAGCAACACATCTAGTCTTTCTCTTTGGCTAGGGTACATAATTTGTGGCATGAATTGATACTAAACTGGCCACAGACTGGGTCATGGTTGGTGGGAAATTAGATTTAGACGAGGTGAAAATCAAACGAAAGTCTTCTAAATACCTCCTGATCAGAGCTCTCAAGTGTGAGAGGGTGGGGTTGTGGTTCGTCCACACTTGAAGAAAAAGGAGTGTGTTTGTGAACATGCTGGTATTTGTGGTGAATGTCTGTTTAGCCTGATTTTTTGTTTGTGTTTGTTTAGGTTGCTCATTGGTATTTGTTTTACTGTCAATATGGCTGGGGGAAGTGGAGATATACCATCCCATGTACCTCTGGGATACCAGCAAGAATATCCCACAGAATCCTTTAGAAACTCAGCTAACGCCCCTCTGCGTAAGCTGACGGTGGACCTCATCAAGACGTACAGAAAAATTAACGAGGTAAGTGTGTCGGGATTGAGCGTTAGGGGAAAAATTAGCAAATTATTATCGCGTATGTTCAAGTGGTGTTGGTGTGTTGTATGTAGACTAGACATAGAACACAAGGTATTCATAATTCTCTGTAGTATGTATGCATATGTGATCCGTATAAAATCCTTACACAGCCCTAACCAATTTCACAAAGTTCCCAATACCTATGAGAATTGCTCAAGTCATCTATAATAATTTCAGGTGGTACCTGTAAAGGCGTAATTGCTGAAACAGCACATTCTTGTTTGTTAACTTAGTTGGAAGTTTCATAAGCTACTTGTATTCATGGCTGATGGCCAGCATTGAATTGCCATCTCACCCAGTCAATGAGCACAGACTTACCACTGTGGGAAAAATGACTGTCCATATATGGAAGTGCTGGATCACATGCCTGGGTTTTTCTAGCTGGAGGACCAGGTGATGAATTGTGTGTAGTGGCAGTTGTATGGGTTCTACTTGTGAATGTACTTGAGGGAGGACAGGAAGTGGCTGATGGCTGGATAAGGTCTCTGGCATATTCTTTGGGTTCGAAGGTGGATGTGGAAGGGTAGTGTAGCTGGGAACATGATTGGTGAGTAGGTGTATTGGGTGGTAAGTACATGGTCCCCCCCATACACACACACACACACACACACACATGCACTCCTTCCCCATCAATCAATAATGTTTTATACTCATCACTACTTCCCGGAATTTTACCTGTTGATTTTTCCTAGAATCATTTGTTTTCCAACATACACACCCTCCCCTCCCCCCTTTTCCCTTCCTTAGGGGCGTGGTCAGTGAGAATTCATGCTTAATAAAGTTTTTTTATCAGTTGATTCCAAATATCCCTCTCTCAGGACCAACTTAGATAATGAAACAGCTCACACACACACAGGGGTGTGGTCAGGTGAGAATTCATGCTAAGTGGTAGGCACGCCACCGGCAGCCAGGTGACTGTGGAATGCATTTCGTGCACCCTAGTGACCCCTGCTCTGTCTAGTCAGGTGTTGTGATGCCCATGCCTTGAAAAGGGCTTCTATTAATAGTAACAAAAGGCAAGTGTTATGGAGCCAATTGCCATGCTTGTACGGCTGCCCAGGATATGCTGTAGCGCCTGATAACAGTAAACACAAGCCAAGGGAGTCATGAAACCTTAAGTGTTTCGAAGTTATACGTATGCATTTTTTTCCACTTTATTGATAAACGGGAGACAATCTTATCAGGAAGGGGAAAGAGGTGTGCCAGGTGGGTCCATAGGTGTTAACGAGATGTGACATCCCGGAATAAAAATGCGTGGGCAGTGGGATGTGGATATGCTGGAGTGCATACGTTATTGGTTCTTTGAAAGGGTGTGAATCAGGTGACAGGAGGTTGTGATATCAAAGAACAAAATGCCGTGGAACAAAGAAACTCTATTAATAACAGCTGGTTGGGAGTATCTGTACAAGTGACGGATGACCTGTGGTAGACTTTGCTGTAGTGGTAGTTATGGTGGGTTTTGTAGGTAAAGTGATATTGTGCTTGTGTAATTGTAGTAGTAGTTGTGTGTTATATTGTTATATGGTGGATGTGCCTGTGTCGTTCTGGCATGGTGGGTCTTCCCACTATTCAGCGTGAGAACTGTGTTTGAATTCTTGGAAATTGTCACTTAGTGTGTTAATTAGTACAGTGGGGTGGGCGAGTCAGGGCACAGGCTGTGGGGCGAGTGCAGCCAAAATGTACTTTGACCTGCAAGATTGTGTTGTAGCACAGTGTATCATTTTGCGTAGTATAGTCAGCAGTTTGTAAGCCCTTTTTCAGGATGATGGTTCCCTGCACAGACCTTGATCCCCTCTCCTTCCACCCACAGTCAGTTGACTCCTTCACCATGGCTGAACTTTTTATGTGCTTTTATCTCGGTCTCTCCTTGAGTATAAAGTGTATATATTGCCACTCTGCTATAGCAGTTCTAATCCTTTTCATTCTTTGTTCGTCTATTTTCAGTTTTCAGTTTGTTTACCTACCCTTGATGTTCCCTAGGTGTACTATGCCAAGAAGAAGCGTCCCCACCATGCAGGCTCTGGGTCTGGAGGAGAGAAGAAGAAAGGCAAGTGTAGTGACTGGGACGATGAGAACCATGACTACAGAGTGAGACCAGGGGAGCGCTGGATGGACAGATATGAGATTGACTCGCTCATTGGGAAGGGATCGTTTGGGCAGGTGAGGATGATGTGGGGAGAGTATCACATTGTGTGTGTGTATTTGTGGGCATGTGTGTGTATTTGTGGGCATGTGTGTGTATTTGTGGGGGCATGTGTGTGTTTGTGGGCGTGTGTATGTGATCTATGTGTGAGATTTTGTATTTGTATGAGAAGTTATCTAGGTTTTGTTGAATGAATAAGTTGTTAGTTTATATAATATTTCAATGGAAGCACGTAAGGTTGAGCCTGCAGAGCTTTTACTTGTACATCCAAGGGTTTAACTAATTGTTGTGGTTCATTAAAAGATCTAAAAAATAAATCATGATTTATATAAAGCCTGTATCCTTGCTTGTGTTGTAGGTGGTGAAAGCATATGACGTTGTAGAGAAAGAGTGGATCGCCATAAAGATCATCAAGAATAAGAGAGCATTTTACCAACAAGCACTCATTGAGAAGAGACTACTGGAGTTACTCAACACCAAGGACATGGAAAATAAATACTATATCGGTGAGTAACACTGGATATACATATGGGGGAATTCCATGAGTGTTTCTATAGTGATGTAAAATTACAAGAGATCAGTGGCCTTTTTCAGAACTTGTTTAGATTCACAGAACAAACTGCTCCATCAAAAATAACTTTATTTAAAGCTATTAGGATTATGATCATCATCCCAGTTGATAAATAGTTGTAATTTTTGTGATGTGCTAAATAAATTACTTGGAAAAAATTGATTTAGTACACTGTGTCCAATTATATATTTTATTCTTCTATTTCTCTCTCTCTCTTTTTTTTTTTTTTTTTTTTCCTTCTTTTTTTTCCCTTCTTTTTCCTGTCAGTCCGTATGAAGCGTCACTTTATGTATCGGAACCACCTGTGCCTGGTGTTTGAGCTGTTGTCTTACAACTTGTACGAACTCCTTCGTAACACCAACTTCCGCGGAGTGTCCCTCAACCTCACACGCAAGTTTGCGCAGCAGCTGTGCACTGCCCTCCTCTTTCTCTCGACTCCTGAAATCAAGGTCATCCATTGTGACCTCAAGCCTGAGAACATCCTCTTGTGCAATCCAAAGAGGAGTGCCGTCAGGATCGTGGACTTTGGGAGTTCTTGTCAAGTTGGGCAAAGGGTAAGTGTTTTAGTGGGAAATTCGCTTGTAGGAGATTGTAGGTCATTTGAATTCTGTGTAGTGTATCCTTTGTTTGTATTAAATACCTAGGGACAGGATTTTTTTAGGCCTCCCCCCCCCATTAAAAATTATTATGATCTCTATGGTACATTTCTCATCAATATCACCGGAAGACAAACCCCCCCCCCCCCCTCCCCCATTCAAGTTTGTTTCTAAAATACCCTGCCTAAGGGTATGTTTGTATTAAATGCCACTAACTTCACATTCGATTTTTTTTTTTTTTTTCAGCTTAATATTAATTATTTATTTGGTATGCTTCTTACCAAGAATATAAAAGGAATTATTAGAATACTGTGAACAGAAATAGAAATGACTTGTAAAGTGACAGTTAAGTTCACTAGAACAAAAACAAACCAACCTTACTTTGACTCGCTCATGAAGACAGTGCTGTGGTTTAACTTGGGACTAAGTGGTACGTATAACTATTACAGAATTCAGCTGGAGTGCAATTACTTCCAAGTTTGTTTTTTCTGCCTTAGAATTAATCATCTTGCATGTGAAGTACTGCAGTCCTGTTTGGTTTATTTGTTCTGCTCCATTAAGTTTAATGGTGTGGGTGTAGGGGGCTATAAAGCTATCCTTTGTAGTGGGTTTACCAATCACACCTCCCAATGTTTCACAACTTGTGCAGTTACTCTTACGTGATACGTATTTGTTTTGATTGGTCTGACTTTATATAGCATGCTGCACACCTTGTAAGTCATTTTCCTTCATAGTGTTGGACTGTAGTCACTTCTGCTGTCATTTCTCAGATATGTCATAGGTGTTTTTGTGGGTGTGTTGGGTATGTCTAAAGCAGTTTTAACTTTTATTTTTTTGCGAGAGTGAGCAAGTTCAGTGAATTGTAAGGGTCGAGTCCTTCTAGCTATACCAGAGACAATGCATGGTAAAAAAAAAAAAAAAAAAAAATTATAATAACTGAGTAGTCAGCACATTTTACAAATGAAAGTGAAACTTAAAAAATAATTTTTTTTGTGTGTGTGCAGATGTTCCATTACATTCAAAGTCGGTTCTACCGTTCTCCTGAAGTGTTGCTGGGTATTCCATATGACCTGGCCATAGACATGTGGAGCCTGGGCTGCATCTTGGTGGAGATGCACACCGGAGAACCTCTCTTCAGTGGCAAGGATGAGGTGAAAACAAGCACGTTGTGGGTGTGGCACTATGACAGTGAGAACAGCACATTGTGGGCGTGGCACTATGACACTGCTCTGGGTTACGTTGTGATATTTGTGAAAGGAAGCTGTACAGAATGTGTAGTTGTGTTTTAGTTGCTGTGGTCACCTGGTGCTTCTATCAGCTTGTGTATGTTGTCACATTGACAAGTAGGTGTGCCCGATGGAAGCCGCAAACGCTTTCTGTAGAAAAACCTACATTGTGTGTACACGTGTGTGTTTTGGTTGATATATTTGTTATTTTTGTTTTGTTTACTTTACAACTAAAAACATAGCAAAGAATAATGGGTTTGTTATACTTCTACAAGTAGCAGAGATCAGCTGAGGAGTCCTTGTGTGTGTGTATACAATATGCATTCACTTATCATTGTTTCAAAATAGCTTTATGACCTGGCTATACTTTACCATGTGTATTTGGTGTGCTAGCTTGACCAGGTGGGCAAGATAGTGGAAGTGCTGGGGATTCCCCCTGACCACATACTACAGGTGGCATCCAGAACAAAGAAGTTCTTTGAGAAAGGTCCCAGTGGTAACTGGATGATGAGGAGATCAAAGGACGGGAGAAAGGTACAATATATCTCAGCGTGCCTGTGCATCTTGCTTTGCAAGTCTGTGTATAGTCTGGTTACTGTGTTGCGATGCCTGCTATTAGAGAATGTGATGAAAGTTAGGAACTACTACTGAGTTTCATTTAAGTTTTAATGTTCTAATCTAGCAATCAGTGTCCAGTGCTGGATTGAGCATAGTTGCCCCTTAACCATCAGCAGTAACATGTTTTGTGTAGTTTGGACTTTACATGTGTGTGTGTGTGTTTGTTTGTCAATGTTACAGGATGTGTTTCGTCGCCCTGGTAGCCGATCACTGGATGACATTCTTGGGGTTGACATTGGGGGTCCAGGAAGCATCAGGCAGGGAGAAGTGGGTCATGCCCCTACTGATTATCGAAAGTTTAAAGATCTCATTGTACGCATGCTGGACTACGACCCCGAGACTAGAATAAAGCCTTACGACAGCCTCCAGCACCCGTTCTTCAAACGAGAGAACTCCTCTATGGCCACTCCTACGCATACCACCGGCACGACGATGACAACACGATCTGCACACGACATTGCCCTGCCTGTCGACATGAACAAGAATGGATCAATCAGTGCCTCTTCCATGGTCACTCAGTCGTCATCGTCTTTCTCACTTCCGTCTGCCACAGACAGCCTTGCAGGCGAGATCCAGCCCCACTATCACATTCCTACTGGCACTTCTGACCTCTACCACGCTCAGCAGGCACACCACCAGGTTCCTTCACAGACTCTCGCCAAGTACCCGGGAGCAGAGTTTGCACAAGGTCCTCCACAGGCAGTCCAAGATCCCATGATGGGACGAACGAACATCCCCATGCCACTCCCACCTGGATCTGTAGCGCACGGGCCTTATCCAATGATGGATGGATCTTCTGTAACACTCACGCCCCTCTCTCCACCCCAACCTCAACAAAGCGATGGCGTTGTTCCAACACTGGAAATACCATATGCCCACCACGGCAGCTACGGGCACGGGTATCACCGGCAACAGAACATGGCCGTTTCATCAGACAATATCCTCCCTTCTTCCAAGCTCCCTTATAATCAAGCTTACTCAACGCACAATGGCGCTGTCCCATTTTACGGAACCAACCAATTATTTCCTGAAGTTACATCTGAACCATTTCATTTTAAATTTGGCTCTACAGCTGGGAGCAGTGGGCACAATACAATGATGCATGGCAGCAACCCTAACACAGTGTCCCACCACAACCCATTCCACTACCCTCCCCACCTTCAAAACGGACTTGGCAGCTCTCCCAAATCAAAGTCTTTCAAACAAGAGCACAGGCTAGCCTCACATTTGGCCAGTCCATCTATGGCAACTAATCACAATGGGCGGAGGGAGTCACATGACTCTCCTATGACAGGTGTAGTCATTCAACAATGAATCTCACTTCAAATTTTTTTTATGCTATCACATTTATAAACTTTTACAATTGTCTTTTTCTTTAAGTTCCAAGTGAACATAATAATAATAAAAAAAAAAAGAGCAGCTTTTCCTTCTTGGCAATCTGCATCTGGAGAACAAAACACAAATAGGATAATACAGTAGGAAGATTGATATTATAGAGTGGAAGCAGCTCAGATAAGTTAGTGGTCATCTTCACGGACAAGTTTCGGAGAGATTCCCAGAAATTGTCTTCATTGCTGCTTTGCATACTCACAATATAAACACACTTACCTACAGTACCACTTCAACAGGTTCCTTACAGCTAAAATGAAAGATTTTCAAATACAGCTAAATAATAAATAAATAGAACAAAAAGGCAGCTCAGAAAAGTACTTTGAATTGCCATCACATTGTGCAATATGGAAACACACATAGGTCCTCCTTGCTGCCAATATGGAAGTTGTTTCTCTTACCTCACACGCTCACCATTCAGGGAAAACCTAGCACCATCTCTATAAAATATAGAAATTCATTAAAGTCACTAGTACCAACAAAATGTCCTAGAGGTAGTGATCAGATGGGGGCATTACAAGCCATCTTCATTAGTGTTCTGATAGGCTATGAGAACCGGTAAAATCATCACCTCACTACCTTCTCTGACCTATTCATGATTTTCTTACCAAGTTGCGTATCTTGGCCTTTGACCTCAAAACTAAAATCCTACAAAGTAAACGCAAACTAAATGATGACAAACAAACAGCAACTAGTTATTTATAGGTAGGTAGCATCAGTTAGGGGCAAAAGATAACATCTTCAGCCTTCAACGACATAAATGTTGAAGTCCGTTGAACTATGAACTCATCACAGCTACCAGGCTTATACTACTTCAGTGTTAGTTCACTCACCTGAAAACCAATGACCACAGGATGGTGAGTGGATGCTCAGCTAATGAATGAAAGGCAAAAATACAAGAGTTAAAGTATTAATAAAGGGAGAAAACAAAAACAAAACTGAAATCTTAAAATTTATTAAGTTCCAGTCCCACAGTAGCATCAGTTAGGGGCAAAAGAAGAAATCTTCAGCCTTCAACCATGCAAAAATTGGATGAAGTATGTTGAACTATGAACTCATCACTGCTACCAGATAAAAAGGAAAATTAGTCCTAACTATTTATACTTGCCACCTGCATTTGTAAATATAAATAACCATTACTTACTCAAACGACTAGCATAGTTGTTGCACTCTGCACCAAGGTACCGCCATGTTCACAAGTTCCAGAAACCCTGCCACACAGAAAGCATATCCAATAAACCACTTCATCTTACTTCACTAGAGGCTCCTAACAGCATAACTCGCGCTAATGCTGCATCAGGGGAGTATGAACTCCTCATTCTGGATAGTAGGTAAGACCACAAAACTCGAGTACTCATCACGTGCAGCGAATTTCGCAACTCGTCAAAAAAATCAACTCACCTCAGCTTAGCTTCCAATGAAACTACATCAATACCTACACACACAACTTGCTACTTTAAACGTATTTAGTACAAGTGAAAAACATTATTAGCTGTGGCATCATAAAACTATCTTTCATAAATAATCTTTGCTTGTTAAGCTCAGATGTCCCTATATATCTTGAATCATTTGCCACTTGCCGTACGATCACTATTTCGACTTACTTCTTGAAGATCCTTCTAGATCGCAGTTAGTTCATCTTCATTCACCTTCAGCACAATTTGTGTCAGCCTCTAGTCTGCAAGAAGCATGCAGAGCAGCATGCAATATATATTGTACATGCGCATAAGGGTATGTGAGGTTGACGATTTCTACCTATTGGCACTTTATAGTCAATAATCGATTGACACTCGGCTCGGCTGAATCAAATGGCTGAGAAAAACGGTAAGAAGGGAGACGCTGCTAGTCAGCAGAAGATTTTGGAAAACTTTCAGCAATTAAGACTGGATCAGAGAAATATAGCAACAAAAATGTCCGAAATAGAATCAGAAAGATCCGAACACATGTGAGTTGAAATTCCATATGATACACACCTCCCAAGTAGAGCCTTAAATTGACCTGATATTTTTTAGTCTTGTTCTGGAAACTTTGAAGAAGCATGACCCTAAGAGGAAATGCTTTAGGTCCATAGGAGGTGTCCTTGTTGAAAGAACCGTCGCTGATGTGATGCCAGCTCTGGAATACAATGCGGAACAGGTTAGCTCAATAAATGCTCACACTTGGTAATAATACTACACTCCTCAACACAGGATTATGTGGTAGGCTCTATATAATACTGACCTGTTAAATGTTTCATACAGGATTTTTTTTTTGTAACGGATTTACTATTTTGTTTGTTCTAATCCAATCAGATGCAAGCATAGGAGAAGAGCTATTGCCATATTGGGCTTTTTTTTTTTTTTTCAAAAGACCGAAATAGAATTGTGGTATCAAAGTTACTTGACAAAGTACTAGGGCTCCAATAGGTCTTAGAAGAGCTGAAAAGTTTTGTCGTTTTCAGTAGAATAGATTCAAACTATGTCAGGGTTTTTTTGGGGGGAGGGGGGGGGCAAGGGAATTAGTCCCCCCCCTGATTTTTTTTTTCCCCCCCCCCCCCCCCCCCCCCCACCTTGGAGTTGTTAGGTATTTAATTGTAAAGTTATAATCAATTCACTGAATCAGTAAGATCATAATAAAAAAAATCACAAGTTCAGTTGACTACACAGATATTTTTCTAGGTTTTCTGTTCCAGACATCAATAATTAGTTCGAAGTCATTGTCAGACAATTGCTCAGAAGAATCTGCAGACATTCTCATTAAGTTGGAAGAGTTAAACTCGAGAAGTTTGTTCCGCAACCATCTCTTCATGCATTTCAGATGTGAAACGCTTCTCTCAATAGAGGCCGTAGTAACATTCTTTATGATAAAATTTCTTAACTTCAACTATTAAAAAATCTGTATAGTATTACTTTTCTGTGTCAGTAATGACGACTGGTGTATTCATGAGTGCGCACACAAACCGTTCAACCTCAATATTGTACTACACATGGTATTAAAATTTGGGGGGGGGTCCTCAATATTGTACTACACATGGTATTAAAATTTGGGGGGGGGGGGGGTCAACCCTAAAGAGCCTTAAAAAATCCTTGCCTGAGCACAAACACATACTTGTTGCCATTGCTGATCATATCATGTTGTGAATGTAATTAATTAACTAATTGCCATCATGAAAGTTTGTGTATCCTGTTGATTTATTAAACTCGTATACTTCAAACATTTTTGTTGGCAATATTGAGCTATTGGAAAGTACAAGACAGCAAAACTGGAGCTGCTGCTGTTGTTATATCTCTAATTGACTGCAGTACCTCCCAAGGTTATTCACTTTATTGATCACCTCTAATCAAGCATTATATATATATTTTGTTCAGATGATGCAATAACTAAAATATGTGTGTTATTCCGTCATTCTTGGCTGAAACGATTATAATAATAGCAATTTTTATCGTTCCAACAGCCAATATTATTTTAATTAAAATGTACTTAACATAATATTAGCTGTTAGAACAAGAAAATTTTGCAATTAATATACATGTTGTTACGTATGCTGTTGATATGGTAAAGGATCAGCACTATTGGATGCCAAGGGCTGATTCTTTTGTTCTCTCTTTTTTTTCTCTGCTTGTGTGTGCATACATAGCTGAAGAAAGTTGTATCCACACTGGAGTCACAGCTCACAGAGAAAGGGAAGGAACTGAATGCTTTCAGGCTGAAGCACAATATCCGTATCCAAGACGACGGCGTACAGCCTGGGGGCAAAGGTCAAGAATCAGCATCGTCAGAACCTGGTCAGCCTGGTGTCTTAATCACTTAAATTCATCTTTGGTTCATGCCTAATCTATGTAGTGATTATGCACATGTAGTGCAGTTTGCAGTTTTAATCAGCATTTCCTCTGTTTAATGAAATACCCAAGTTTATTCTGGAATAGAAACTTAGATTGAATTGTTTCATTGAAAGCTGACGTGGTGATCTAAACTAGTTATTGTCCGCAGTAGTACTACCAGGAGCAGTGTGTTTTGTTGTTGATGGGTTTTCAGTTACTAGCAGTGACATTTAAACACACACACACACACACACACACACACACACACACACTATTGTAGCTAGAAGGGTTGTTTTTTTAGGAGCAGTTTAGTGGCACAACTATCCACCCACAACCAGATTCCCCACTGTGAGATGTTTACACTCTGCCTATGACTCTACATCACTGTGTGCCAGATGGAAGAATGAACAAACCAAGAGGAATCTAATCAACAACTTTGGGCAGTGAAATAATACAAGCACTGTGTGCAAGGCAGGATACGGCAAAGTAATCTCGGTATTTGTTTCAATACAAGAGTTTCAACAGAGAATTAACAAATAAACAAAGTGTGTATAATTAATCTTGAGTTTCACAGAGAATTAAAAATATAATTGCTCAACAGTGAGGATAATTAACATCAATACTTGTGTGTGGATGCTGTTTGGGTCCACCTACAACTCCACCCTCCAACCGCCAGAACTGAGTACTTCATGAACGGAACATTTCATTTTTTGTATATGTATGCGTTTTTCTGTAGCACATGCTCAGTTTTTTTCTTCCTGTTTTATGACTCTTGTTTTTTGTTCAGTCATTTTTTGCTACAATTGTTTCTTGTGTTTGCGTGTTGCCCACTACTGGGCTGGTCCTTCGCCTGCTATAACTCAGAGCTCAGGGATTCACACCCCCCGTTCAGATGCTCCACTGCCAATACCTTCCTTCATCTCAATCATGATGTCATGAAAGTAAAACTCTAGTTCTAGACTAAGTGCAAGTGGTATTGTTCAGTTGACACGGTGACATCCTCGGGGTGGTAGTGTTAATGGTGTCTCTGTTCTGTCAAATTAACCTGCCTTGGTAACGGCTAATGTGCTTGTAGTAACTGGTACAAACTACTTTCATATACGCTATATGAAATTAGAAGAACAGATCCAAATTTGTGGGGTATCCTTACATCATTTATATACTAGTTTTGATATCTAAGATAAAAAAGCTTAAAAGAATGAATAAAAATGATAAAAACAACATCATAGTGTTACTCGAAGTATTTAGCCCAGCCTTCTAGAATCCACTCCGGCTTGTAGTCAGTGGCTTTGAACTCTGGTGTGGAGAATGCATAATTGATGTATGCCTGCAGGTTCTTCATGGACTTGTGCTTGTTGTAATTCAGATAGTGCTCGGCAACGGTTGTGATGTGGTAGAGCCTGGGGACCAGCGTACAGTCTGCCACAGACCAGTTCTTCCCGCACAGCAAAGGCCCATCCTTGCTTCCCATGAACTCGTCAATTTTTTGCAGTTCTGCAGTGAATTTATCTTCGGCTTCCTGGGCACCGGGTTCCTTACAATGCTTGGCCCAGGCACTGAACACATTAAAGATGCTACCTGTAACTTCTTCAGCTTCTGCGTTTCCCTCCGGCTTCAAGGATGGTTCTGGATAAGTGTTGTCCATGTACTGCACAATCTCGTACGAGTCTGTGATGGCCTTGTCACCATATTGCAAAGTAGGAGCTGTCCCCACAGGGTTCACCTTTAAGTACCAGTTGGGTTTGTTCTTGAGGTCTATCAGGATGTATGTGGACCTGACTTTCTTCACCTTCATGGCCAAGTTCGCTCTCTGGGTGAAGGGACAGTCTCCCAGGGTCCTTCCATCCGGAGACGCCTAAGATAAGTGTCGACATACAATAAAGTCCTGGCTCACTAATTACACGCACCCTTCTTAAAAAAACAACACCTACGTTTAACATAAAACACCTACCTTAACATAAAACTTGTATTCTCGGGCCATTCTTTTCCAGTAAAACTTAAGGCAGCGATCCTAATACCACTCTCCCTGCGGCCTTTTTATGCAATCCCTTACTTCCTGTTTTATTTTGGTTAAAAAAAGAAAAGAAAATAATGTCATGTCAGTGTGACAACGACACTGTACCATATTTAAGAGCGCGTCTCACTGTGACGACATTGTACCTTATCGTGAGCGACACTACCGCACTTGATTTACTTGCATGTGAAAAAATGATGAACAACTAAAGCAACAACAATAAAATAAAATTGCAGAATTATTGATTGGAAAAAAATATATATTTTATGACGGTATTTTCATTTCTATATGAATCTCATCTCCATCGCTCATCCTGTATGCATACAATTTCTTGTTGTTATTCTTGAGGCAAACTCTGTGTATATAAATAACTTCTTCATGCACACGATCCACCACGTCCTCCTTGTTCACATAAAACAGCTGAAAACTACTCTCTGGTACTGCCAGCACGGTTTGCCCCACCCACTTCCGAAATTCGAGGACTGTCTGATTCAGCTGCACCTCCAAGCTTTTCGTATCCTTCTCCATCCCTACAAATCGGAAGTCCATGCTTATGGTGTTAACTGGTGCCAGATTAATATCTACAAGAGGTTGCAAGTTGCCGTGCTTCTTCACCAGCTCTTGGTAGATGGTCGGAGGGTTTGGCACACCGCGGAGCTCTCGAATGAGCCATCTTTCTGCCATCTCTCTCTCGCTGTCGGTGATGGGCGTCTTGTTGAGCTTGTTCAAGTTCGGCAGTCTTGCCACGAAGGCTTTTCTCCTCTTTCCGACTTCCATCTGCTGGCTGAGGGGAATCTTGAGAATGCTGAGGTCCTGCAACTTCTGTAATGTCTGCAGCGACTCGATGGAATCCCACTCGGAGAGGGAGGAGTTGTTAAAATTAAGGACCAAGAGCTCCGTGAAAACTCGACTGGTATCCAAGTCATTTGGAACCGCGGCGATGGGGTTGCTGGCGGCAATCAGACGTTGCAGGTTAGGAAAAGCGGAGCTCAGCTTTGCCATTTCGTCCCACTGCTCGATCTGGTTGTCGTTGAAGTGGAGGTTCTTAAGTCCTTCGTGTTTGAAGGTTTCCCTGAAGTCCACAGTACTGTAGCCATTCATGCTCAGGTGAAGTTCCTGCAACCTTAGAAGCCAGAAAAGATAATAGCATGTCATTTTACCAATCTACATGATGCATTATAGTGAATTACTACAGAGAGAGTTCAGGAAGTGTTGGACTGGCTGATTCATCAGCTGCCTATAAACAGTGCAACACATGTGTGACTATCCACACACTATTGAATAGATTACATGTACAACTTCAGACGTTTGACATTATGTAAGTTTGATAATCTTTTTTTTCCAGGTTAAATTGTTTACAAAGTCAAGTAAATTTAGCAGCGTAGCAGTTCTATGCCTTGTAGCTTAGCATTAAAATTAATGAATACTTAGCCAAATGGTTGCATGTTGAATGCACTACAAGTCTTTATCTACTCGTAACATGCATTGAAATAAAACATCAAGCACCAAAAGTGTGAACCCTCAACACCACTAAACACTACCTCGCTATTACAAAATCTCAGACAAAAAGAACAAGAAATCTATTAGCTATTTTAATCAGGCATCTGTACATGGAAAACTGTCTTCATAAGAGAAGCTAAACAGGCCAGAAACGCTCACCAGTATACATTTTCAACGCGAAACTTCATTTCTTTCAACTCCGTTAACTTCCCAGAGGATAAAGCAAACTACACTGCGGGCTGCAAGCAATTATTTTGCTCACGTGATTATGACGTGATGCTAGGGGGCGTTACCCACAAAAGCTGGTATAGCTCCGCGTTTTCTCAACAATTAGCCCAAAATTAAAAAAAAAAAAGGTCCTAAATCTTCTTTCTGAGTAAGTTCATACCTAAATCAATGGTTAATTTTCAGTAATCTCCAAAATCAGAGCGTGACAGACAGACAGACAGACAGGACGACTATTATAACCCTCTTGTGCATGTGCACTGAGAGGGTTATTAGCCCTCAAAGCAAACAAACAAAAAACAACAAAATTGCAATACTACATAAATTCTCGCAATAATCAAGAATGGAGTATTAGAATTATCTTGCACTTACAGTGGCACTGCCTTTAGAAATGTCTCCAGGGCAGACCACTCGATCTTCGTCCCGTTCAACACCAGAGTGGAGAGATGACCGCATTGCACGGAGGAAGGCGTGGCCAGGAATGTGCTGGAAGCCAGAGGGTTGTGCCCCAAATTGAGCAGTTTCATAGCCGGCAGGGAGCTCAGTATTGCCGCAACCTGCACGACAAAACAGTTTACACCCTGAGGTGTTAATTGGCACATGGCCGCCTATAGTTACGCTGAGTTGCTAAAGTAGGTGGGTGAACCCCCAACCCCACCCTCGTACTGTACTACACAGATAAATGATTGATTTTGAGTAATCAATATCACACCCAGCCCCATGAGGTAACTATAAAGCCACACCTACTGCTTGAGGCCATTATAGTACCACTTTCAAACATGTCTTACCTGAAACATGTCTCACCTGAAACATGTCTCACCTGATTTATGAACTATTCCCTGTTAAATTTATAGTCAACATGCTGTGCACATTTATGGAGGCAAAAAGTAGGTAATCATTGTTGTTGTTGTTGTCGTTGTTGTTTGTTCTATGCAAGTCTAAGTACTCAGACATTAAATTTATTTATCTAACCCACTTGTGAAGCCTCAAATACACTGCACTGATATCATTCTCTTTTTCAGTGCTTGTTCGCTTTATAAGAGCTCACTTATCATGCCTACTTCCCCCCCCCCCCTCCCCCCAGCTTCATCACATAAGACCCAGTAGATTAGAAACGAACTCTCAATGCTACTACAATTCTATTATTCATAGCAAATATTCACAGAGTAACAATGAATGGAATGCAATTAAATTACTACATCTGATATACCACACCATTACCAAGCAAATATTGTACTATTATTGGAAACCATGGGCCACTATTACCATTACATCATTAGTATATTTGTGTGTGTATGTGTGTGTGTGTGTGTGCTGTACTTCAATGCTCTCTCTCTCTCTCTAATCTCGTCTCTTCACGATATGACACGCATGTGCCCAGCAACATTAATTAGACAATCTTCCTCCAGCGCAAACAGGCCATGCTACAATCAACAAACATGTAAACTGTACAGTCAACAGAAATCACTCTCGTAAACAATTATTCTACATTAAAAAATGCATTAATAGTAGCTAGCTGGAAATAATCATTATTAGCTTACATCATTCCAGTGTGTGATGGAGTTGTTGCAGAGATGCATCTCCTCCACACTGGGGCATAACTTGGCAAGGGAGCCATCTTCAACTTTGTCTACTTTACTATAATCCAGCACTATCGACGTCAGTTTCTGAACTGGACACACCCCTATAAGGATGGACAGTCTAACATGTCCTGCACCTGCAAACCTTAGCTACTTACCTGGCCTGTAGGCTAAGCCAACCTCGAAAGATTTAGTCCGTAAGTGTCCGGCGTCCCTTTCCGGGGTGTCATCTTTTGCACAATACTTGCTCTTTATCGCCTGCTGCAACGAAGTGCCAGTTCCAGCAGCGTCGGCCATCCCCGAATGCACTAATTTTACCACCGGAGTAAGATTAGTTTGATTGTGTAGAGACTATTATAGCTGAATACATGATGATGCGGCTGTCGGAAGAATGAAAACATTTGACGTCACTGGTAACGCAAAGGCTTTCTAATTAAAAGAATTATGAAATTTTGAGACGTTAGAATTAGGAAAGTAAACGTTTTTGACGTTGTGTACAGTTTGTAATGGCGTCTGCCCCACCGAAGCCTGTCGTATCTTATTTCGGAGATGAAGGTGTCCTGAGTACTGTCCTGCAGAAGAAGCTACAGGGTCGTCTCCGTCAGTCCCAAGTCCCCAGCCTGTCTAAGTTAGTAGACTGCGCCTAGCAACACACAATTAGCAAGTTAGCTGGTTTCATTTTGTTATTATTTACCTTCCCAGAGACGACTCTCCGTATTCCTCCTTCAATGCATTTTGTGAAGGAGTTGAGTTTCTCCATTTCCCAGCTGCCAAAGAGCGTTTGAAGGGAAAGCGCCCTATATATGAGCGTCCAGCTCTGCACACTTTTTGGTGCAGTTGCTACGTAAGTAGTTCATTTGGAGCACAGAAGGAAATAAATGGGCCTGTTTGTCATTTTACAGTCTAAACTTCGTTCTTATTTACTATGTGAACAAGTGTGACTTGTTATTAATAGCATCTAATAATTAAAAGGAGAATTTAGAGAATAGGATTGCACTATTTTAGCTTTTTTCTCAGGTCACAGTTTGATATGATAATAAATTTTGCAGGATGCGAACAACTACCGGACTCACGAGCGGCTGCTAATCAAGCAGTGGCTGGATGAGATCACTCTGCTGGGAGGTGGGAGTGGCGGGCACTCCACGGCCATGTCCCTCATCATCTACTGTGTGACTGCGGAAGTGCGAGCTAAGAAGCAGCGACCATTGTTGGCTAACACGTCCGTTGAGGAGAGACTCAGGACAGACTACAAAAATATAGCAAATGAGTGAGTCACATGTGAAGCAGCAAACAATAAAGTCTGTTGCATAATGAGGAAAAAAGATATGTACGAGATTTAGGGGGTCAAGATATAGGAGAAATAGCAAGACAGGTCCATTCAATAATCAATTTGAGTGGGAAGTTGGGATGGCACAATCAATCCTGTCATATCTCAGATACTTTTGTGAATTGGAAAAGATGAAATTCTTTTTTTAATAAAATCCATCTTTCAATGATTCAGTCTTTCTCATAATTATAATAATAGCTAATTTTCTCGTTCTAACAGCCAATATTGGGTTAAGTTTTAATTAACAATATTGGTTATTAGAACGAGAAATTTTTGCTATTAAAATCTCTTTTTTTCTGGTGCATGTTTGCACTGCTGGGAGAAGTGATATGTTCTATATACATGTGCGTTTGTGTGTGCATATGCCAAAAAATTGAACTTCATAAATCAGTTACGTCCATGCCACTGCTAATTTTTAAGCTTGCCATACTCTACACCCTTTTAATGGTTGACTTTTTATCAATTTTGACTATGAAAGTTGCAGTATTGACATCATTATTATTATTATTATTGCTTTGTTGTTGTGTTAGCATCATCGTCTTCAGACTAGCCTCGTCGGAGGAGTCCCGTCTGGTGGAATCCTCTCAGGCCCTGGTGTCCAAACTCAACGCCATGGCTCTTGCCAAGTTCAGCAAAGACATTGACTGGGAGAAGGAGATATTGTCAAGACTGGAAGGAGGAAGATGTGAGCCTGACAACTTCTACAGAGAACGCTTCGTCAGGAAGGTGAGGAGAAGAGATACAAGATGGAATTATAGGGAACGTTCCTTCCCATTTTAATCTTGTTCCAAATGAAATCTGAGCTCCTCAAGTTGAAAGAGATGGATTTTTAACACAACATACTGACCACAAAACATGGATAAGTTTTAATCCCACCAAAATTGAACTGGAAAAAACTGACGATATAATTTTTAAAATGTTTGTAAAAGTACAGATATTGCATTGGATGTGATGTGTCTAGTTTACTAATAGTTCTATTATGTACAATTTCCTCCTTGAATTCTCTTCAGCTTGACCTAGCTGTGGCCTGTGAGATGACTGTTCAGAATGAATTGGCCCTCAAGTTGTATTCTGAGGCCACCAGAAGCCTGGAAGATGCCCTCACGCAGTTTTCTAGTGTGACTACGCCTCCCAAATGGCTGGAATCCATGCGCCACGCCCCCTGCAAGACCTGGGACTATCCTAAGCTGGCGTGGACTCAGCTTTCCTGGCGTTACCTTAGCGATATTCGCAGCTGCTCCTCTCCTCTGCTGCACACGCGTACTTTCCTGCTCGTGCGAGTGTCTCAGCTGCTGTTTGTCCTGGACAGAGCCTGGTCTGTGTCGGAAGAAGTGATCATTGCATTACACTCCATGGCCAGGGAGATCAAGCTGCTGAAGGTGTGTACTGTATAGTTAGTGTGGTGGATGAATGTCGAAGCTGCATGCTTAGGGTAATATGAGTTTTAACACACCAGGGTTTCATACAGGGTTGTTTTTTTTAGTAGGGCTAGGGGTGAAGGTGGTGGGGGGGGGGGGGGGGGGGGGGGAGAGAATTGCAATTGTATAAAAAAGAAACCATGTTTTGTGTGTTTGTGAAGAAAAAAAAATCAGGCAAATTTTTGAGAACTTATGTCTCGATAGCCAAAGTGGGTTATTTATCAAATAGGATTTCTTCAAGAATGGAATAAGATTGTGGAGTCAAAGTACCGGGGCTCTGAGAGGTCAAGAACTGCATCTTCAGTGGAATTTAATTTTTTTGAGACATTTAAACTTAGTGATATCATGCTCTCAATTAGATATAGTTACAACTGAGGAATAAAACCTTGATCATGAAAACTGCTGACAGAACAGAACTTGTCAAACCGATGAGAATTGTCATTGAAGGTTCTGAAATTACTGAATTATTAGACGTATAATCGTAGGATCATGCTTTAATGCTACTGCAATCATCACTTTTTGTAGTTCATGTACTTATTTTTTAAATTGGCTATTCTTTGGGAG